>Ga0224495_10000590_pt1 | contig 28378 bp, 25 predicted proteins | sample SF_Jul11_sed_USG_FD_168128 | JGI IMG/M metagenome (GOLD analysis project Ga0224495, IMG submission 168128) | Sediment microbial communities from San Francisco Bay, California, United States - SF_Jul11_sed_USGS_4_1 | ecosystem: Environmental > Aquatic > Marine > Sediment | place: USA: California...
GGCCACATCGCTGTGAGATTTCCGGCCACTCTAGAGCTCACTATCTATTCAATGCTCTTTGCTGTGCTCTTTGGAGTGGCTCTCGGTGTCAGATCAGCCAAGAAGTACGATACTGTCCAGGATCATGGTATCAGACTCTTCGGAATAGTTACATACGCAATACCAGTTTTCTTCCTTGGAATGATCCTCCAGTTCATCTTCGCGATTTGGCTTGGAGTACTTCCTACAGGAACGCGCTTTGATCCACACTATGACGCGCCAGCAACCATCACAGGATTATATACAATTGATAGCTTGTTAACAGGAAACATCCAAGCGTTTATCATAGCTATTCGATACTTAATACTTCCATCAGTATCTCTGGGTTTGATAATTTGCGGGATATTTATCAGACTCACAAGGACGAATATGCTAGAAACCCTAAGGATGGATTTCGTGGTAGCTGGAGAAGCTCGTGGATTGTCTGATGGAAAAATAACATATGGTTATGCGCTGAAGAATGCATTCTTGCCAATTCTTACTATGATAGGACTTCAATTTGCTGCATTGCTTGCTGGAGCGATTCTTACTGAAACAACCTTCAGCTGGCCAGGTCTTGGTACATATCTTGTACAACGAATTAATCACAGGGACTATACTGCTATTCAGGGAGTAGTAGTATTCTTTGGCATCCTTGTCAGTCTGGTCACGCTGTTTGTTGATGTTCTCTATGCGTATCTAGATCCGAGGATTAGACTGTAGGTGATGAAAAGATGGCTCAGAAAAATTTGATTAGCGGCGTATTCCTGCATTTAAAGCCGGGAAAAGAAACATTTCAGGAACGCAACAGAAAATGGTGGTTTGCATTCATAATCATCCTCATTGCCACAGCTATACTTCTCGCAGGCTTAGTGTTTCTTGCTTCCATCTCGAGGAGCAGCATTGGTCTACAAGTGGTCGGATTCACCTTTGTATTTGCACTCATCATCCTGATAGCATCCGCAACTCGTAGAGAAATGATTCAGACACAAAGATTGACAATCAAAAGATCCAATATCTTCCTCATCCTGGTTTTCATAGTTCTAGCCGCAATAATGGCAGCAGTTGGAATCATCACTGTTTCAGAACCTGTTTTGAATGCTAGTCTGCCTGAAGCACTAAGGGGTACTAATCTTGCAGTATCACTAGCAGTAGGCGGCGGGGTATTATCTCTCATTATCCTACTCCTCTATGAGGGATATCCGATTCTTAGTGAAAGAGGTTCACCAGGTTATATCGCATTGTCCGGTCTATTGATTGTATTCGCAATCGTATACATGACTGCTATATCATGGTGGATTATCCCCTATGACCCAACAAGATTGGATGTTGGGCCGTACGGTGCCGCTCCATCAATTCAATTTCCATTAGGAACCACTACACTGGGTCAAGACCTAATGAGCAGAGTCATAGCAGGCGGTGGGATTATGCTTCAAGTTGCACTGCTCTCTGTGGTCGTATGTTTCTCTATAGGTGTACCAGTTGGTCTTGCGGCGTCATATCGAGGAGGACTTGCCGATAGACTTGTATCACTCGTCATGGATAGCATCTTCGCATTTCCTGGTTTGGTACTGGCAATTGCGATTGCTGCTATGCTTGGTCCAGGTGTAGTTAACATGGCATTGGCGATTGCAGTCGTCTACATACCTTCCTATTTCAGAGTGGTTCGTAGTCAAGTTCTGACTGTGAAGGAGTTGCCATACGTTGAAGCAGCGATAGTGATGGGAGCAAGAAATCGAGATATCATATTCAGGTATATTCTACCAAACATCCTACCATCAGCTGTCGTTGTTATGTCAATAAACTTCGCGGATGCAGTTCTCACAGCAGCAGGCCTCACATTTGTAGGTTTAGGACTTCCAGTTGATGTGCCAGATTGGGGATGGGATTTGACCTTTGGCTCGCAGGTATACGTAGCTGGAAAGTGGTGGAGTATCACATTTCCAGGACTCATGATTGTCATACTAGCATTAGGCTTTACATTAGCTGGAGAAGGACTGAATGAAGTGCTGACTCCAAAATTGAAGGAGTGATATGCTATGATAGAAAGCGATCCTAACCTGCTTGAGATCAGAGATTTGACTGTTGAATACAAAACCCGCAGAGGCACTGCAAAAGGAGTCGATTCTGTCTATTTGACACTTCCTGAGAACAAGACACTTGGTCTTGCTGGTGAAAGTGGATGTGGTAAGAGCACACTTGGTAGATCAATAATGCGGCTCGTGCCATATCCGGGTCAAATCATCAAGGGCGAGATTATATTCAATGTTGAAGAGGATATTGTCACGAAGGATGCCACTATTGAAAGAGGACGCGTTAATCTCATGGATCTAAATGATCAGGAGATGAGGGCAATTCGAGGCAAAGAAATCTCATACATCTTTCAAGATCCAATGACATCACTAAATCCTATGGCTACTGTTGGAACTCATTTCATTGAAATCATGAAGGCACATTATCCTACCATAGAGGATGAAGAGGCAATTGAGAGGGGTAAAGAGATACTTCTGAGTCTAGGTATTAATCCTGAGAGAATAACTGATTATCCCCACCAATTCAGTGGGGGAATGAGACAACGAGTTATGATTGGTCTTGGATTAGTACTAAAGCCAAAACTACTAATCGCGGATGAACCTACGACCTCACTCGATGTCATAGTAGAGGCACAGATTCTCGAGGAAATTGCAGCCCTAAAGGACCAGTTCAATCTTACAATGATACTTATCACACATAATCTAGGAGTCCTCGCGCAGACGGCTGATAATATTGCAATTATGTACACAAGTCGAGTAATGGAAATGTCGCCAACTGTTGATTTATTCGAAGATCCGTTGCATCCTTATGCTCATGCCCTCCTGCAATCTGTCCCTGATGTTGCCCATCCTGAGAAACAACTCTCATGGATTCCTGGAGCTCCTCCAGATCTAATCAATCCGATTCCAGGCTGTATGTATAATCCAAGGTGTCCTCATGCGATGGACATCTGTAAAACAGAAATTCCACGTCTAACGGATGTCAAAGATGGTCGACTTGTTGCATGTCATCTTTTTACGGAGGGATAAGAAATGGCACTTATTGAATTCAAAAATGTCAGAAAGCTATTCCCAATCCAAAGGGGCTTCATAGATTCATTGACTTCGAGAGAGCAGAGCTTTGTGAGAGCAGTCGATGGGATATCCTTTGAGATTAAGAAGGGCGAGGTTCTCGGACTTGCAGGCGAGAGTGGTTCAGGAAAGACGACGACTGGAAGATTGGCAGTTAGACTTTTGCAACCCACAGAAGGGGAGATAATCTATGAGGGACAGGATATTGCCACTGTTAAGGGAAAGGATCTTCGTCTCCTACGAAGGCGACTGCAATTCACTTTTCAAGACCCTACATCTTCTCTTAACCCAAGGATGAAGATTGGAGATGCCATTGCTGATGCGCTCAGACTTCAAGGAATAGGAACGAAAATTGAGAGGAGAGAGAGAGCTGAAGAAACTCTTGAAACTGTGGGTTTATCTCCTGCAGATTCATTCTATAATCGACTTCCGCATCAATTGAGTGGCGGTCAAAAGCAAAGAGTAGTATTTGGAAGAGCTATAATCCTAAAACCAGAGTTTGTCGTGACAGATGAACCCGTTGCGATGGTGGATGTTTCAATTAAAGCTCAGATTCTCAACCTCATGACAGAATTAAAGAAAGAACTCAATCTGACCTATCTTTTCATCAGTCATGATCTAGCAACTTCAAGACATGTATGTGACCGAATTGCCATCATGTATCTTGGCAAAATAATTGAACTCGCCGATAAAGATAGTATCTACGAAGATCCACTTCATCCATATTCCGTGGGACTAATGAGTGCTATTCCTGTACCGGATCCAAGAGCGCAGAAAACCGAGTCTGTTCCTCGTGGTGAGATTCCAAGTCCTATCAATCCACCTAGTGGCTGTAGGTTCCATCCTAGATGTCCTAAAGCGTTTGATAGGTGTCCTCTTGAAGAACCGGAGCTTAGAGAGGTTTCAAACGGAAGATATGTTGCGTGTCACCTATACTGATAAAGCAACTAGTGCAACATATTCGCTTGGATAGCTTTGACTTTATCTTCGACTTCTTTCCTCTCTTTGCAAAGGCTATTTGTTTCAACGATGATGTTTAGGAGTTTTGAGGCGTACTCTGTCTGATCTACATAGCCTTTTCGCAAGTCCTCATCAAGTCTAATCCGTTTGGTTCGAAGTTCATCAATGGCTTTACCTAATGAACGAAACCGAATTTCCATGAAAGGTAAAGATGATGCACTGTTTTGAGAACTGCCAGGTTTTCCCCACAATGGACTATTACTCGAAACCACTGAATTTCGTTCATTTTTCATGCTTTCAAACTCCTATTACGAAGTAATACACAATACTCTGATATAAATATATATCTGTTAATATATAATAATAGTATTTAGTGAAATGGTACCGTTGATGATTATCATCGTAAGTTTCTAATGCCAGTTGTACCTAGCAAGATTGGAATTTGCGGTTGACCTTCATTTCAGAATGGAGATATTGCATTGAGGGGAAGTTCGAAGAAACAGTCTAGGTTTAGAAACATATTTAGAATCTTGTCAGCGATTCCCAAAAAAATAACTCAACCATCACGTCTAATTGAGGACGAAGGATCACAGCGAAAAGCAAGATTTCTCTCATTTGTTCTACTAGTTGGAGTTGGAGTGTTCCCGATACTACAAATCACCAGCGAAGTGACAGATGGCATTCCATATTATGCAGGCTATGCAATTCTGTTTTCGATTGCCTACCTAATTAGTAGAACACACCACATTCGTATAGCATCAGCAGCCGCCATCATTCCAACGGCATCTCTTCCATTTCTCATTCTAACACTTCATGCAAATTGGGAAGGCATGAATCTAGCTTTTCAGATATTGACTTGGCCTGTCTTGACAGCATTGGTCGGAAGCCAACTTCTTAGTATGCGAAAGGAAGCATGTCTAATTGCAGGGATGAATATTGGGCTCGTTATCATCACCTGGATCCATCCTGGAATAGCATTTAGTGAAGCCATTCAATTAATTGCAGTATCATTCGTTATTCAAGCGCTACTATGGTTGACCGCATGGATAGATGACTATTATCGAACAAAACTAGAAGATACCAATCGGTCTCTCACTGCAAGACGCCGTGAACTAGAAATCTATACAAGTCTATTAAGACATGATCTTGGAAACGATATCCAAATGGTTCTAGGTGGTATTGAGCTATCTCAAATGACGAGAAGTGATGAGAAGAAGCAATCTGCATTCCTAGAATCTACTCTTGCGGCTGCAGAGAGAATGAAAAGTTTGATTCATGTGTTTTCTCTATCCGAAGAAGAGTTGGATTCTGATATACTCACAGTACTTGAGATGATTAGTAGGAGGGCTTCGATTGCCTTCAAAGGCATGGAAATTAGCATATCTGCAACAGAAAACGTCAGGAGGAATCCTCCTCACTATGGAAGACTTGCAGCTATAGCCTTCGAGAATCTTTTCAGAAACTCATCGCAACATGCTGGAGAGAATCCGCATGTCAGTATCAGCCTATCAATGAATGACTCAGAACTTGAAATCCTATTCAGTGATGATGGACCCGGAATTGATGAATCGATACAAGATCGAATCTTCTCACGAGGAATAACTACGGGTAAAAAAGGGAAAGGATTAGGACTATACCTAACAAAGACCATTATTGAATCAGAGAATGGGCAGATTGAGTATGTTCCAAGCAATCACAAGGGATGTTGCTTCAGAATACTACTACCAATCCCCGCAGATAAATGATTGATATGGTACTTGATGAGCTAATTGTCGCCCTGAAAGGATAAATGTACTCATGTGCATTGACCAAAAGGGAGACCTATGGTGATAGAACTGCAGACAAAAATATCCAAGGTCACAATCTTTCGTGATGGTGCTCGTGTAACTAGAATAGGAAAAACACACCTTGGGATAGGACCACAAAGAGTGATAATCAATAAAATCACTGATTTTGCACTTTCGGATAGTTTTAGAGTGAAAGGCAGAGGACCTGCGAAACTCTCTAGCATTGACGTTCAGCAAGCGTCAGAAGTCTTTGAACCATCTCATGATATGAAACCGCTTCATGAAGAACTTAAAGGACTTCAGAAAGAGCATGCAGAGTGTCAAGATGAAATCGAGTTTCACAAGACCCGATTGGTCAATTTGGAGAATATGGCCGCAGAATTCTCTAATCACTTCGGACTTGTCTATGCCGCAAATGAAGGGGAAATCAATACACTTACTGAGATGGATAAGAAATTCTCAAAGATGATGCTAGATACCAAAAAGAAAATCAGAGAGCTCGAAGACAAGCTCCAAGAGATCAATAAGAGAATTGAAGTACTGAGAGCAAATATTGGAAGGATCAATTCAGAGCGTAGAACGGAAACTACTCATTCATTGGAAGTTACTCTTGAGGTCTCTGAAGAATCAGATATCGAATTAGAGATTACTTATCAGATACAAAATGCTCAGTGGCATCCAATCTATGATGTGGATCTGCATCCGGGCAAATCGATATTGCGAAGAATGGCACTTCTTTTCAATCGGACCAAGGAAGACTGGAAAAATGTCAATCTTGTTGTTTCGACCGCCACTGCAAGACCTGTTGAAGCAGTTGAACCTACACCATACTATGTAGATGTATATGACCCTGCTGCTGAACGGGAGAGAATTGATGCGCGTCGCATGAAGAAAGAGAGATCTATGCCAGCGGCCGCACCAATGGCCGCAAAGGCGATGGCGCCTCCAGCTCCACCTCCCGAGATAGAAGAAGAGTATGCAGAATCTACAGAAACTGTGTCTGGAATTGCCATCTATGAACTACCAAAACCTGTAACTATACCATCCGATAACGAGAAGCATCCCATCACTCTCATTGAGGAGGACTTATGCTCAGAAACAATACACTACTGGTATGCTGAAGGTATGGCTGAAGTTGTCGCACAGGATAAGGTGACAAATGGAGATAATGTCATTCTTCCCGGGAAGGTCAAAGTCTATGCAGAGGGCGATTATATTGGAGAAACCTCCCTCCCGCAGATATCACCAAGAGAGCCGTTCAAAATTGGAACACGTATCGCTCATGATATAAAAGCGGAAAAGAAACTAATTCTTAGGCAAATGGAGAAAGTGGGAGTGATGCGTGGTAAGTTAAGTAGGGCATACAAGTATCGATTAGAAATACAGAGTTTCTCAAAGAATACAATAGAAATCGACATCTTCGATAGAATCCCGCACAGTCTGAATCCATCAATTGAAGTGAAGGGATCCTGGGAGAAAACTGCAGTAAAAGAGGAGAATCTTGGCGTTGTCGAATGGCACAAAGCTGTCCAACCAAATCAAAAGACAATAATTGAGTATGAGTACGAAATCGCTTGGGAGAAAGGAGTCAGCGTTCACCTACCACTACCATAGGAGGCAAAGAAATGAGAGATATGAATACACGAATAGCAAGCGCAACACTCTTCCAAGATGGTGCTAGAATTGTAAGATTGGGTAAAACGGAACTTGAAAAAGGAGAGCAGGTTCTAAGAATTAGTGGAATCACAGAATATGCTCGTCAAGATAGCTTTCGTGTGAAAGGTCGTGGAAGAGCGATTCTACGAGGGATTGATGTAAAGAAGATAACTCAAACCTACGAACCGGAGAGTGACATCAAAGAAGACCTTACCATTCTTAAAGGTCTTGAGAAAGAACGACGTAGTATCCAAGACCAGATTGATGTGCAACAAAGAAGAATTACACATGTTTCAACAATTATGACTCAATTCAGCTCTGAATTTGGCAAATGGTTTAGTGTGGGTGAAACAGGCATGGACCATCTTACCAAGATGGATAAGATGAATCAAGACTTAATGATGGACGCGAAAAAGAACCTGCGTGATCTTTCTAAGGATTTAGAGAGAATTGATGCCGAGATTACTGCGCTACGAAATAATATCCAAAGGATTCAGGGTGAGAGAAGAACTCAAACGTTTACAGAAGTCTATGTGACACTAGATGTGAAAGAGAGTACGCCTCTTGAAATTGAGATGACCTACCAGTTATCGGGAGCAAGCTGGTACCCCGTATATGATGTTGATATTGGACGGGATAAAGCATCACTAAAGCGCATTGCTATGGTTTCAAATAACACCATGGAAACCTGGGAAGACATAGACCTTATTGTATCAACAGCCTCTACACGACCGGTGGAAGCAGTCAAACCCCAACCGTTTTACATCGATGTTTACCGTCCAACGCCAAAAGGATTGGCATTTGGTGCAGGAGGACGTTACGCCGAGGCAACATCGGGCATGGTCAAGGAAGATGAAGAATCAATGTACATTGCTGATGATCTTGGCAGGGCTGAACCAATACCTGAAATCATCGAGGAGTATGCTGAAGCCTCTGAAAGTTTGGGAGGAGTTACAATTTTCGAGGTTCCTGGAAAGATTACCATAGAGGCTAACAAGGGACCACATCCTATTACCCTAACATCAGATGAGTTTGAATCAAAGAGACTTCATTTTTGGAATGCCATAGCAATGCCCGAGGTTGTCGCTCAAGATGAGATCACAAATGGCGACCTGGTGATCTTACCAGGTCAGGTGAAGGTATACGCTGAAGGAGATTTCATTGGTGAAACAACTATAGGTACTATTTCACCTCGCGAGAAATTCAAACTAGGAACAAGAGCTGCGTATGATGTCAAAGCAGAGAAGAAACTATTGGAAAAGGATACAGAGAAGGCAGGAATCACACGAGGCAAACAGAGGAGATCCTATACATATGTCATTGAGCTTAAGAATTTCTCTAAGAATGAAAGCGAGATCCGTGTTGTCGATCGCGTTCCATATAGCTCATCCGAGAAAATCATCATTCAGACAAGCCAACCAACTCTGGCATACAAGACTATGGAACTAGGAATCATGACCTGGGAAACAAAGATTGGACCCGGTCAAGAGCAGAAAATTGAGTATAGCTTTGATGTTGAATGGGAAAAAGACTTGATTATCAGACCTCCGCTTCCCTAATCTTTTGAAAGGTATAATGAGCCGTTTATTTACCAACGGCTCATTTCATCCATAATAGCTACAATGCGATGCTGCGCATTACGAAAGTTCTCGAGTGATATACTCTCGTTTGGTGAATGCGCCCTTCCAAGATGGTCACTACAACCAATAGACACCATTGGAACATACTTGTTGAATAGGTATAGTGGACCTGAACCTGGACTTGTCGGATGGATGGTAAGGTCGCCAAATACCCGCTTATTTGCAGCTTCGACAATTTTGACAAACGGATGATCAATTGGAGTCTTGGCCGCAGGATAGCCTTCGAAATAGGTTATCATAATATCATTAAAGCCATGTTTATCGAGGTGTTTGCGAAGCTTCGAACGAATGTCATCAGGATGCATGCCTTCAATCAGGCGGAAATCAATCTTTACAGAGGCTTTTGCTGGAAGGACTGTCATAGATCCCTTTCCTTGATACCCGCTCGTGATTCCACAAATATTGCATGAAGGGTCACCGTAGTATGCCTTCTTAAGCTCCATTCCTGACAAGCCATTTAGATACTCATCAATTGCGTAAATCTCTTTGAACTCCTCTTCATGGAGGCTAATCCTTTCAATCGCTTCAAGCTCAGCATTTGTGAGGGGTTTGATATTGTCATAGAATCCGTCGATCAGTATCTTGTTTGTTTCATCACGTAGAGTGTTTAGTGCCCATACAAGACGGTAGGCTGCTGATGGAAGTGTACAAGCAAGGCTTGAATGCACATTTCTGGAGAGACGTTCAATCTCTAGCTCTACATAGAAGATTCCTTTGAGACCAAGCCATGCCTCTTGAATACCATCAACACCTGCACCTCCGAACTCCCAAACGCCACCATCAGCTTTAATGAATTCTGCATTCTTCTCAATGTACTCAGGAAGGTGTAGACTTCCAATCTCCTCTTCACCTTCAATGACGAATTTGATATTAACGGGCAGTTTTGTATCTGTTTCCTTGAAAGCTTTAATCACAGAAATTCTTGAAATCGTATCACCCTTGTTATCTGCGACACCTCGCCCCCAAAGACGTCCATTTCTGATTTCTGGTTCAAAGGGAGGAGAGTCCCAAAGTTCAATTGGCTCTGCAGGTTGAACATCATAGTGATCATAGAACAAAAGAGTTCTCTTCGCACCCACATCCAACCATCCTGTCACTACTGGCGCGCCGGTTGTCGGATGAACTTGCGTTTCCAAACCTGCCTCTTGAAACATTTTCTCAACTAACTCTGAAGTTTCCTCAATACCCTCACCTTTAGCTGCAACAGTTGGTATACGAACGAGCTTCTTCAGATTATCAATCGAATTGCTCATATTATCATCAATGAACTTAGTGACATCTTCATACATTTCTGGCACCAAGATTCACCGAATCGAACGCAGTGATATATCCTCTCTTTTTAGTCAAAAATGAATGTGCAATGAAAGAATAATTTGTTGACATAGGTATGTAACTAGTTGAAAGAAGTAGCTGACTATCGGGTGTATCCAATAATCAAATTCAGCATAGATACGCCAAAATACTGTTACAAGACATACTAAAAATACAAGACTCTGGAGGATACCACATAAAGTTGCTTAGCGTCCTCCAGAGATTTACTTTGAATAGCGAGATTGTTTAGAGATCTACTGGTCTGCAGAGGTATTCCTTGTTGTTGGCAACTCTTCCACAGACCTCACAGATGAACTTTGGATTCCTAACGCGTTCTCGCATCTTTGCTACTCCATTATGCTTAGCAAAATCACACATGTGCTCTTTATGATCACTCATTTGTAATACCTCCAGAATTATTGTAAACAATAGAGGTAGTTTGTAATAAGCATTCGGACATGTCCAAGCGAGGTGGAATCTTTATCTTGATAGATGAAATTTGCAAAAAGAACAACATGAGAGAGGAGCATCATAAGGAAAGTGATTGGGCAGCACTCAGAGCTGTCTACAACTCGGCATTCTTTTGTAGTTTTGGATTCTTCGTGGTTAGCTTTCTAATCCCAATCATCGCATATGGGCTCATGAATGCATCTGCAACTGAGGTCGCACTTATTTTCTCTATGTTCACCATGGGTTCCGCAATATTTTCTCCCATCGCTGGAAAAATAGCAAAGGGGCAAAGGAGAAGAAGCACAATCTTTCTTGGGGCGATAGTAAGAGCCTGTGCATATCTTGGGATGGCTATTTCTGTCGTCCTAGGAAACAAGTACATCCTTATTTTCAATGGTCTACTATGGGGGCTTGGAGCGGCATTCTACAGGGTGAGCAGCAATGCTGAAATCTCTGAGCGTGTACAACATGAGAATCGTGCAGAGGCTTTTGGTCGGAGAGAGGCCGCGAATGGCAGAGGTAGTGTCATAGGAGCGGTAATCGGTTTTTCAATAATATTTTCCTTACCTGAATTTGGTATCATTGCAGTATTTGCTATCTTTGCACTCACAAATCTCATCGGGGGTCTAGTAGTAATTAGAGATAGACACCCACACGAAACAAATTCAAAGAGATTCTTATCCTATAATATGCAAGATGCTATCGGATTAGGAATAGTTGCTCTTGTTATTGCTGCATCTATTGATACTTTCATATCCGCCCTCCTGTCACCCTTCGTAGAACTCTTCATCATTGAACGATTTACTGGAGATATTATTTTAGTAGCACTAGTCTATCTGCCAGGTGGTATTCTTTCAGGTCTATTTGGTAGAACAATGGGACGTATTGCTGATCATAGAAGCAAGGTGGCAATTGTCTCTATTGCGGTTGTCGTAGGTGCTCTAAGCACTTTGGCACTTGTATTTCTCCCAATGATTCTCAGTTGGCCACTAAATCTGATATCTATTGCCATACTCTTTGGTATTGGTAGCATTACAGGCATTATGGCTTATACAGTAATGTCCTCAGTCTTCGGGACAGCATATGAAGGCAGAGCAGGAGAAGGTTTTGGACTATTTGAAGCTGCCACGGGTCTATCACGTATCTCTGCACCTCTTGTTGGGGGCATTCTTTGGGACTTTTTAGATCCATCGGCACCTTTCATTCTAGTTGGCTTCTCTGGATTCATTCTTGTGCCCATCTATGTGCATGGTATGAGAAAGTATGAACATGCAATAAAAAATCTCAAGAAACAATAATGTTCTATGAGTAAAGATATATCAAAGAAAGTTCCTCAATTTTAATTAGTCACAAAGGAGAGGTGGCATACTTATGACAGTTCGTGTAGCTATTAATGGATTTGGAAGAATTGGACGTGGTTTTCTTCGTGCAGCCTTGGAGAAGAAAGGATTCGATATTGTTGCAACCAATGATCTCACTACTGAAACGACACTTGCGCATTTGATGAAATACGACACAGTAATGGGACGTTTCGAAGGTACTGTGGAGGCAGGCAAGGGCTCAATCACAGTCAATGGTGATGAGATTAAGGTTCTTTCCGAGAAAGACCCCGCTAATCTTCCATGGAAGGAACTCGGTATTGATATTGTCATCGAGTCAACAGGTTTCTTCACTAAGCGTGAAGATGCCGAGAAACATATCAAGGCAGGAGCGAAGAAGGTTATTTTAAGTGCTCCTGGAAAAGGAGAGATGCTCACGATCGTTCCGGGCGTTAACGATCATGACTATGACCCTGCTAAGCATCATGTTATCTCCAATGCATCATGCACTACTAATTGTCTTGCTCCAATGGTCAAAGTTGTTGACGAATCATTCGGGATTGTGCAAGGATTCATGACCACAATTCATGCTGTGACCAATGACCAAGTGATGTTAGATGGACCTCACAAGGACCTTCGCAGGGCTAGAGCCGCCTGTTGGAATATTGTCCCAACAAGCACCGGTGCTGCAAAAGCAATTGGTCTAGTTTATCCAAAAGCAGCAGGCAAGCTCAATGGCATGGCGCTTAGAGTTCCTGTCATGGATGCATCCTTGGTTGACCTGAGTGTTTTTGTTGAGAAACCAGTAGATGTGGATGCTGTGAATAATGCCTTCAAAACAGCATCTCAAAAAGGGAGTCTTGCAAAATATCTTGCATATATTGAAGAGCCTCTGGTCTCATCAGATTTCATTAATGATCCACACTCATGCTCATTTGATTCACAACTCACAATGGTTCAAGACAAGATGGTTAAAATCTTTGGATGGTATGACAATGAGGCAGGATACAGCCACCGTCTTGCAGACCTCGCAACCATAATAGGCAAGAAGATGTAAAGTCAAATCAAGAGGACTTCCTTTTTCAAGGAGAGGAAGTCTTCGATATCATCCAGAATGAGGATCTACGATTTGAATGAAACCAATAAGTAGGATTGATAATTCAACAAATCAACTCTTATACAGAGGCATGAATGTTTCAGAACTTTGCGTGAATTATAGTTATGAAGATATACTCCATCTCCTTCTCAAAGGGAATTTACCTTCGAAAAAGGAAGTCAGAGATATGTGTCAGGTTTTGATAGACTTCCGCATTTTTTATCAGGAGAATGTTACGACATTAGAAGACTTGGCAAAGAGCTTAGATTCAATTAGGGAAGAAAATAAATTTAGTCTTCAAGATACTCTTTTGGTTTTTGTTTCCCTTGTTCCCCTAGTTGTAGCGAATAAATTGGGTGAGATTAAAAATCAGAAAATAGAGAAACCCATTGATTTGCTTCAACATGCCGCGAATTTCCTGTGGATGGTATCAGGGGCAACGCCAAATGATACTGATTCTTTCGATTTTCAGACATCTCTGATTCTTCATATGGATGATCCTTTGAATCCATCCCTCACTGCTTTAAACAAATCTTTTCTCAAGGGGCAGTCTCTAAGTGACACCCTTCTATCAGCGCTTTCAGCTCATGTCGAACCTCTCCATCATGGTGCAGGGACTGAAGCGATGAGAATGTTTGAGGAAATAAGAAATATAGAGAATCCACGAAACTATCTGATAGAACGTTTGGATTCTGGAAGAAAAATCTTCGGACTTGGACATCGAATATATACTGCAAAAGATCCACGAGCAATCATTCTTAGCGGTATCTTAAAACGAAGAGTCATGAACACCTCCAATGATTGGCTTCTTGAAGTAATAGAAAAAGTCACGAAAGTAGGTTATACGATTCTCAAGGAACGAAAAGGAATAGAGGCATATCCCAATGTGGATTTATACAACGCAGCTGTCTACTTAACTTTCGGATTTCCACCTGAATTTAATACTGATCTTTTTGCTATTTCCAGAGCTGCTGGGTGGGTATCTCATCTAAATGAACTTCATTCACATCAAATCTGAGCAGTTCAATAATAATAGCATGTTCGACGAGTTTAAGAAACTCATTTTTCATATGATATACCACATCAATTAGAAAGGTGACTGCAATGAAGATACTGAAAGGCCTTAATATCAATGATGACTTGCTTCATGCTTTTGCCACACTTAAGACAAAAAAAAAAGGACTTATACGAAGGGAATCTCTAGAGCATTATCAAATAGGGAAAAAAATCGTGCGACAATTTCGCTACATTCATTTCTTTGATGCTGAAGGGGAATTTATCTCTACAAGTCTTCTCGATGAAGAGTTTGCATCTATAGTGAAGGATTTCGAAGAGAGATTGTTGCTATGGCGTCCACGCTACATCAATTTAGTGAAGGAAGAAGCGTCTTTCGAATTTCCCGGTATAAAAACCAACAATGAAGAAGCTCTTCGATTTGTTGCTGAGGAATTAATCAACACACGTAAAAAAGCACAAGAGAATCTTCTAAGTCTTCAAACGGAGATAGCAAAAACTCAGAATGCATGGAAATCTACAGCTTCCCTCTTTCTACCGAGGACACCTTCAAGCATAATGAAACAAGAGGATATAGCAAGGATGAAGAGATCTGAGGATGCAGTAATAAGAGCCTCATCATTGTTGATTGGTTGTTCTGATTATTCTGTCATCGAATCTGTGAAAATAGGTGATTCCATACTTGTTGCAACGATACTCATTAGATTCAGCAGTCACAATGGTGAATCAAATAGAATTTTAGTTCTCGAAAATGCATCTGCTGAAAATTTTGAAGATGCTCTATCAAAAGGGAGAGCTCTGACTAGATTATTGGATATTAACGAAAAATGCAGACAAATCATGATCGAGGATGTTTTTAATTCGAATTATACTTGATTTTTCTTGGTTTCTACTTGAAGGTAAATGCTTAAAGAGCGGGATGTGATAGTAATCAACACTTAGGAATTGGTTTTCCCTAAGGAGTTAGGAAAGGAGTAACAATGATTCGGAAAAAGAAATTACTTTATGCCCTATTAGCTCTAGCACTCTTTATTCCATGGGGTGTTATTCCAGTAAACGCACAAGTAAATGCAACTCCAGAGTTGTCATTTGACTTGTGGGTTCTATCCTGGGATGACATCAGTGTTGACACGGGAACTGGTATAAGGACATTGCTAGATGAGATAGGGATTAATATCAACGTCGTGATCAAAGACGATGATCCAATGTATGAAGGACTATTCCAAGAACCAAGACAATTCACAATGTATGAGATGAGTCATGGCTATGGAAGCGTTCCGGACCATGTATGGTATCGTATGCACTCAGAGAACATCATTGATTGGGGTGACAATCCATATGGCCTTAATAATGCCACAATGGACACTGCACTTGACAACTTCATTACCTCAACACCTGCTACCGTACATGAAAATGCAAGACTAGTGCAGCTCTACGCTACACAAAACATTCCATACATTCCACTCTTTCTATCAGATGACACACATGCCATCAGAGCTGAGTGGACGAACTACACCATAAAACCCGGTGGACCATTTACATCGTACAATCCACAAACGATGGTCTTCATGTATGATGAGACTTGGACATCAGGTGATATGCTGTTTGTCATGGCGTATGGATCCGATATTGGAGAGCTTAATCCAATGTTCTACCGTAGTGAGCGTTCGCATTGGTATGACATGCAGGTCTATGATACATTGATCTCATATGACGAGAATCTAGATCCAATCCCGTGGCTCTGCGAGAGCTACGCTGTCAGTACTGATGGAAAAACTGTAAACTTCACTATCAGGACTGGTGCAACATGGCATGATGGGCAACCCCTTACTGCAGATGATGTAGCATTCACTTTCAACTACCAAAAGGACGCTCCTGAGGATGCGGTCTATTGGTCATTCTTGCAACACATGACTAGTGCAACAGCCTATGGAGATGTGGTGTCAATTGTTATGGATGCTGCATATACCTTCGCACTACAGAACCTCGGTGAGATATACATCCTTCCAGAGCACATCTGGGATGGAGTCGAAGCTGATGATGCTAGATGGGATAATCCTGATAATGTGACAGCCCACGTCGGTTCTGGCCCATACAAGTTTGCGTCGAGAGTTGCCGATGAATACACTTCGTTGGAACGCTTTGATAACTGGTGGGGACCTGATAATCCAAATGTCGGTCAAATACCAAGCATCACTGATCTAAGAATCGATGTAGTTGCGGGACAGGATGCACGAATTCTTGCAATGCGAAGTGGAGCTGCAGACACAGAACGCTATGAGGTATTTGGTGCCTACGTTAACACTATTCTCAATGCACCTGAGTTAGACCTCATAACAGGTGTTGCCTCTCAGTGGGACTATGTCCTTGGCTTTAACATGACAATTCCAGGATTAGATGATTTAACAGTCAGGCAGGCAATTAGCCTTGCGATGGATCGTCAATACCTCGTGAATGTCGGTAGACTAGGATTTGGTACCATTACAAACAGCTCAATACCTGCTGCATTCTACCCGTCGTACTACAGTCCTGACGGAGCCTTTGTAGAAGACGTCGATCTGGCAAATGAGATACTTGATGATGCAGGATATCTCGACATCGACAATGACGGCGTAAGAGAGTTCCCAGGTGTAGCACCACCATCAGGTGGTATTGACATCGTCTTAATCATTGGAATTGGTGCTGGCGCACTTGTTATTGGTGTGCTCATCTCGTATGTTTTATTACGGAAAAAGTAAAGGGTAATCACTACCCTTTCTTTTTTTATTTTTTCAGTTTCCTACTGAATTCGATATCCTTTAATCAATGGAAAGCTAGAATTTTTTTGCACAATGTATTGGGGAATATCCAATGACTGATAAAGAGAGGAGTAAGCCTGGACAGTATATACTAAAGAGAATTGGTCAAACAATTCTCATCTGGTTCTTAATTGTTGTCGTCAATTTCTTTATTTTCAGAATCATGCCTGGAGACCCACGAGGATCACTAATTTCTGAGCATATGCCCCCTGAAGTAAGACAAGCAATCGCAGAACGGTTTGGGCTTGATTTGCCTATCGCCAATCAGTTTGTGATTTATATCATCAATATATTTAGAGGTGATTTTGGAGAGTCCTTTTCACATTTTGGCGAAGATGTGCTGTTTACGATTTTTGACCATAGATTTTGGAACACGTTATGGCTCATGGGAGCCTCATTGGTTTTGTCAATTGTTATTGGTATGGTTGCGGGCGTTATCGCGGCATCTCGCAGAGGTTCCAAGACTGATACTGGATCCACTATCTTCTTTCTAGTAGCATATAGCATCCCTGTGTTTTGGATTGGCTTGCTACTCATATTGTTCTTTGGATTCTATTTTAACTTGATACCTATTGCTGGGACAATAACTCGTGGACTTCAACACGCAAATTTCTTGGAATTTTTAGTTGATTATGGATGGCATATGATTGCACCCACTATTGTCCTTACACTGTCTTTCATAGGTGGATTTTACCTAATTATGAGAGATACAGTCTTGGATGTATTTACTCAGGATTTCATGTTGGCAGCCAAGGCAAAAGGTCTGAAAGAAAAAACGATTCTATACAAACATGCCATGAGGAATGCAATGCTTCCAATGGTGAGTGTAATAGCTACTAATATTCCATACCTAATTAGTGGTGCGACTATAACAGAATTCGTCTTTAGTTGGGAAGGTCTGGGATTGCTGACGTATAATGCAGTATTATCTAATGATTATCCAGTGCTCCAAGGATTATTTCTGTTCCTCGCAACGATAACAGTGTTAGCCAATTTTGTAGCTGATCTTCTATATCTATATCTCGACCCAAGAATTCGTTATTAGGAGTATGATTGATAATGGCTGAACAAGCATCAACAGATTTAGACTCAAGAGATAGAGAAAGAAAATCAATCAAGCAGAAGCTTGCTATAGAGGGAAAACCACTTCATGTGAATATCATTTCTTTGGCTAGCTTCATTCTTCTATCAATACTGATCGTATATGGAACAGATTTGGGAATTTCTGCCTTGATGGATTGGTTATCTCTATCCGTCATTGGATTTGATCTTCCTACCACGGTTGGGTTTACAACTACAATCAGAGCTCTTGGATTAATCATATTAGTTATGACACTATGGATAGGATTTCTAGGAAAACCGCTCTATGAGAAGAGACCTGCGGAAATTGTCCTTTTAGTTCTAAAATTATCCATCATATTGTTCTTCATGATGGCTTTTAATATTGGATTGGCAATCATTGCAGCTTTCATCTTCTTTCTCTGGGACCCACCACAACTTGTAGAGTGGGATGTTAATAGGATGACCATCTATCATACTGCCGTGGTTGGAGTAGTACTCACTTGGATGTTGCTGGAATCATTTCTAACAGTTGAATACATAGGTATGGACTTGCTACCATCTATTATGACTGCCTCAGTTGGAGGACTACTTCAAGGATTTTCGTGGATTGCGGCAGGAACAGCATTCATTGTGATACCATTATACATATTCATTCCTAGAATGGTTATGATAGTATGGAGCATGAGAAAGGGTATTGAAACATTTTGGATGGAGTTTGTTCATGATAAGCTTGGACTCTTTGGATTCTTCCTCATTTGTGGGATTGTTATCTTGGCATTATTTGCTCCTTGGATTGCACCGTATCACTGGTCATATGTTTCACTAAATCCAGATGACTGGTTTTTGCCACCAAGCTTGCAGCATCCATTCGGCACTAATCATGATGGTTCAGATATCTTCAGCCGTGTAATCTGGGGATCACAGGTGTCACTCCTTGTCGGTTTCACCGCTAGTATAGTAGCAGTTGTTATTGGAACTCTAATTGGTCTTCTTTCAGGATATTACGGTGGTTTTCTGGACTCTGTCCTAATGCGAATCACGGACTTGTTTCTATGTCTTCCGGCACTGCCTCTGATGTTAATCTTTCTCATGATCTTCGGTCAGGGACTTCAGAATGTGATCATCGTTATCGCAATCCTCGGATGGACAGGCACAGCAAGGATGGTTAGAAGTGAAGCGTTGAGTCTCAAGGAACGTCCTCTAACTGAAGCAGCTCATGCAATTGGAGCCTCCGACAATTATATCCTATTTCGCCATATTTTGCCAAACACACTACCTCTGATTCTGGCAAACGTGATTATTGGAGTTGTGGGCGCAATTTTGAGCGAAGCAGGCATCTCATTTCTTGGATTCATGCCCATACATGGTCAGCCAAGTTGGGGGATTGTATTGTATTGGGCATCTCGAAAAGCAGCTCTTGTAAATGAGATGTGGTGGTGGATTATACCACCAGGATTAATGATTATGCTAACAACAGTAGGATTTGCATTTGTTAGTCATGCGTCTGATAAGGTTGTGAATCCAAGACTACGTGGGAGGAAAGGATAGAATGGCAATGCTTGAGGTTGACAACCTCTCAACCCATTATTATTTAGCGAAAAAACCTGTTCGAGCTGTCGAAAATGTTTCTTTTACCATTGATAAGCAGGAAACTCTCGGAGTAGCAGGAGAATCAGGTTGTGGCAAGACAACGACTGCCTACAGTATAATGAGAATTCTACCGGAGAATGGAAAAATAATCGGTGGAAGCGTTCGCCTTGGTGAGGAGGAGTTGACATCAAAGACAGAGGAAGAAATGCGAAAATTGCGTTGGAGAAGCGCTTCTATCGTCTTTCAATACGCCATGAATGCATTCAATCCAGTGATTCGGATCGTCGATCAAATCACTGAAGTAATGATGGAAAAAGAAGATATCAGTGAAGATGAAGCAACGAAAACTGTCGCAGCTCTATTTAATGAAGTCGGTCTAGAACCATCACGGATGCGTGACTATCCTCACGAATTTAGCGGTGGGATGCTTCAACGAGCAATTATCGCACAAGCACTGTCCTGTGATCCAAAGTTAATAATTGCCGATGAACCTGTTACTGCACTCGATGTTATTGTACAGAACAAAATACTAGACCTTCTACGAAAATTGCAGAAAAAATATGATCTCGGCGTGCTCTTCATAACTCATGATCTGTCTGTTGTTGCAGAGAACTGCCATAGTACTGCAATTATGTATGCTGGAAACATTGTTGAAAAAGGAACGACAAGTAGTGTCTTTAAGCAGTGTCTTCACCCCTACACCTACAAACTGATAGGTGCATTCCCAAGCATCTCTGGCCCGAAGAAACGCCTTGAATTCATACCAGGAACACCTCCGAATCTTTTGAATCCGCCTTCAGGTTGCAAGTTCCATCCACGATGCCCATTTGCGGAGGAAATCTGCACGACTGATGAGCCAGAATATAGAGAGATTACTCCGGGGCATTATGTGAGATGCCACTTTGCTGGAGAGCTAAACTTGGAGGGTTGATAGGTTGAGTACTACAGAAAATATCCTTGAAGTTCATGATTTACAGAAATGGTTCCCTGTAAGATCTGGTATCTTGTCATTCTTCAGAGAGAGGAGATATGTGAAAGCTGTAGACAAGGTCAGCTTTAATGTTGCACATGGAGATTCTCTCTGCATTGTTGGTGAATCGGGTTGTGGCAAGACAACTCTTGCGCGTACTATCTTGAGATTGGTTGAACCGACTGGTGGTAGTATCTTCTTTCGTGGCGAAGACGTCTTGAGGAAGAACCGTGAAGAAATGCGAGAAATGAGACTTAAGATGCAACTCATATTTCAGAACCCCTACGAGGTTCTCGATCCAAGATTGCAGATACGAACACTTGTTGGCGAAGCTCTTTCAATACACAATTTGGTTGCGGATGAAGAAGAACTAAAGAATAGGGTTCTTAAGGTTCTGGAAGATGTTAGACTTATCCCCTCAGACGACTTCGCTGGGAGATACACTCATGAGCTAAGTGGAGGACAATTACAACGAGTATGTATAGCTCGATCACTCATTTTAAAGCCAGATTTAATCATTGCTGATGAACCTGTATCAATGTTAGATGCTAGTATCAGAACTGAAATCATGAATCTAATGGAAGATCTCAAACGAGAATACGGTCTAACATACATCTTCATAACTCACGATTTGGCCCAAGCAAGGTATATTGGAAATCAAATCATTGTCATGTATCTTGGCCGAATCGCAGAGATGGGACCAATGGAAGAAGTGATACAGAATCCCCAGCACCCCTACACTAAAGCACTTGTTTCAAATGTACCTATCCCTAGTCCTGATGAAGAGAGACAAAGAATAATGCTTCCTGGGGAAACCCCAACACCCATAGATCTACCGCCTGGCTGTCGATTCAAACCAAGATGTCAAGATATGGGTGTGGAATGTGGTGATGAGGAACCTGAACTTCGAGAAGTTTCACCAGGGCACTTTGTATCGTGTTGGAGATAGGTATTTCTTGACAAAAAATGATGAAGAATTGCTCCTTAAGGCAGATAAATTAGAGAAGGTTAACAAGTACTAACTGTGTTGGCATTGAATAGAATTGTAGTTGTCTTAGCATTTCTACTATTGATAATACATCCAACACAAGTTATGCCGACTACGGATCTGAATAATGATGAAGTGGATAATACTGCTCCATGGCCTACACATGAATGGAGTAGGACTACTCCGGAAGAACAAGGTATGAATTCTGCACATCTCGAATCAATGGCGGAGTATTTTACAACAAAGGAGATTAAGATTGATAGTTTGCTTGTTATCAGAAACGGATGGATTGTTTTTGAAGAGTATCCATCTACATTTGGGCCAGATGATACGCATCATCTCTTTTCATGCACGAAGAGTATTACATCCACTCTTTTGGGCATAGCATTGCATTTGGGCTTTCTAGACTCAATCAACACCTCAGTTCTTGATTACTTCCCAGAGAGGGATTTCTCCAATCCTAGTGAGAAGAAGGATAAAATCACTATTCAGAATCTGTTAGAGATGACCTCGGGACTAGATTGGAATGAAGAACAACATGGCAATATAATGAATGACTATAATAAAATGGTTCACTCAGCAGACTGGGTCAAATATGTCCTGGATAAACCAATGACTGTAGATCCGGGTTCTGTATTTCTTTACAACTCTGGAGTATCACATATCCTGTCAGCCATTGTGCAAAAACTAACCAACCAAACCACTTTTGATTTCGCAGTCGCCAACTTATTCCAGTATCTCGGCATTACAGAACTTGATTGGGACCAAGACCCTCAAGGAGTCTATAGTGGCGCTTCTGGACTGAAAATGAAACCATTAGATATGGCAAAAATTGGATATCTATACCTAAGAGAGGGTCTATGGGACGGCGTTCAATTAATCCCTCAAGATTGGGTAGAAACGACTACAACCTCACAAGTTCATGTTGATGAAACAGTTGACTATTCATATCAATGGTGGGTTCTTTCTGAGTTAGGTGCGTTTTATGCACTAGGTTGGGGTTATCAAAGCATCACTGTTGTTCCAAAGTATGGCATCGTCGTCGTTGTCACAGCCGCAACTATTGATCCTTCTGTGCAAGTGGAATATATCCTTAAGAGATGGATTTTTCCTTCTTTGGGGCTGAATTCTACAATAATCGGCTCTTTTTCGATTTCACCTCTCTTCATATTGATTGGATGTAGTCCATTCATTGTAATGGCAATAGCATTCATAATGGACAGAAAGGGTCTTTGGCGAGAGATTGATGAGGCTCCAAAAGATAAGTAATAGTAAGACTATCTTTGTTAGTTCAACAAGAAGACTTTTGTCCAGATTATTCTTGATTTGATATTCGAGGTGACGAGATGAAGGCTATAGTCAACGCAACAATTCTCTGCCCAGTGAATGGGACCATTGATAGTGGAACATTGTTGTTTGATGACAAGATACGTTCAGTGGGTACTTCTGTCGAAATATCCAAGGGAACTAAGATAATTGATGCAAAGGGTAAGTATGTTGTCCCAGGCTTTATCGATGCACATACTCATCAAGGTCTCTTTGATGGAACAATAGGGTGGGCAGGAACAGACGGGAACGAGATGACAAATCCAGTCACACCGGATATGCGAGGAATAGATGGATTCAATCCTGATGAACCATCGCTCACAGAAGTAATCAGAGGCGGAGTGACATGCATCAATACCGGGCCGGGATCTGGAAATGTAATATCTGGAGAGGCTTTTGTAGTGAAACCAATTGGTTCAGGCGTTGTCGATGAAATGGTATTGTTAGCGCCATCAGGTCTGAAGGTTGCTTTTGGGGAGAATCCAAAGAGAATCCATGGTACTGAAAAACGAGCACCCTCCACTAGAATGGGAGTGGCTGCGGTTCTGAGAAAGGCATTGATCGATGGCCAGAATCATATGATTGAATTAGAAGCGTATCTGAAGAAAGTCAAGGAAGCAGTAGACAAGGAAGAAAATCCGCCGACTCCACCTAAGAGAGACTTAGGTCTAGAATCCATAATCAAGGTTCTCAAACGGGAAATACCAATACACGCGCATGCCCATCGTGCAGATGATATTGCCACAGTTATCAGAATAGCGTTTGAGTTCAATATTAGAGTAGTGTTGATACACTGTACAGAGGGTCATAAGATTACTAAATTCATTGTTAAGTCGAAATTTCCAGCGGTTGTTGGTCCGACAATATTTTGGGCAAGTAAGCCTGAGACCAGAGAACGGGGATTCAAGACAGCAGTTGAATTGAATGACGCAGGAGTGAAGGTAGCACTTCAAACAGACTCACTCACTCCAATGAACTACTTTCCACTACTACCTATGTATGCCATCAAAGAGGGAATGAGTCGAGACGATGCTTTGAAATGTGTCACGATTAACCCCGCAGAAATACTTGGTATTGACAAAAGAGTCGGGTCATTTGAACAAGGAAAAGATGCAGATATTGTCATATGGTCTGGAGATCCCTTTGAATTCTATAGCAGTGTAGAGCAAGTGTTCATCAATGGGAACAATGTGCGGATAAAATAAGACAGACACGGTGAATTGAATGAAAAAAAGTACACTTGCATTGGGACTAGCAATGACAATAGTTGGAGGATACCTATTCACTATGTCTATGATAATGATTACAAATATGACATTCGATTTCGATTGGACTGCATGGACTGTCTACCTTGCTCTCGGAATTATCTTAGTCTCTGTTGGTCCTGGAGTTATTGCTTGGGCTGCTGTGAGTGGATATCAAACCGTTGATGGACAAACTCAGTGGCAGATAATCCGTCTTCCTTTAGAATGCCCAGAGTGTCACCATAGCATTGAGATTCACAGTTTGGAGTGGATTGGACCTGGTGAAGCTCGTTGTCCGTTTTGCTCTAGTGAGCTCGAAGTAAAAATAAGTTGAGTCTGACCAATTCAAATAGCCCAATCTTTGATAACATTGATAACAGACATTCTCTCAGATTCACTCAATTTACGAATTGGTGGGCGACTGAGACCACCAGAAAGTCCAACATGGTCCATCGCAGCTTTCACTACAGGAACATTATCCACAGCTCCGTGCCCTTCTCGTAGGAATTCAAGAGGGCTTATCTGTTCCTGAATTACCATTGCTGCAGTATAGTTATTCCTGCTCAAAGCATTGAACATTTGTTTCGTTATCTTTGGGGCAAAGTTGCCTAGACCACTTGTGAATGCTTTTGCCCCAGCCAACCAGTAGAATGGAGCAAACCGTTCGGCAGTACCACAAGACCATATTATCTTGTGACCCAACTTCTGAACGGTCTGTGCGAAGTCGACAATACGACCGAAGGCATATTTCACTCCAACCAGATTCTCGTGTTCAAGCAGCTTGGTCAAAACTGCATCAGAGAGTAAAGGCCCTCTCTTATAGAGAACTACACTCAATCCTTTAGATTCATCTAGCAGAGTCTTATAATAATCGAAAATCCCTTCTTCAGACGAAAATACATGTTGGGGATACATGATCATAACAGCAGGAACATTTTGGTTCTTTGCCAGATCAATCTGGGAAATAGCAGTCTTTATCGAATGACCAATTCCAGGCATAACTGTAATCCGCTCTCCAGAAACCTCCACAACTGTTTTCAAGACGGTCAGCCACTCCTGCTCTGAGAGGGAATAAAACTCACCAGTGTTACCATTTGGGATTATCAGAGGTACTTTGTGTTTCGCCAAGAATTCGATATTATTGGTCAGCCCATCTATGTCAATTAGTGATAGATCTGCGGTAAAAGGAGTCACAGTTGTCACTGAATATCCCTGCAGGATTGTCTTGAATTCTTGAGGATCCATGATGTCACCTTTCTTCTAATTATAACTACCAATCGAGTACATATATACAACGGTTAGGGTCTAGCTCTAGGGAAATCTCGAGACAATCTGTTCTTTCTTTTCTTCTGGAGCGTTGAAGTCGATCACAAATTCCTTGTAAGTTCCACAGCAGGGATTTCCTGGGGTGACACTAAATCTGAATTCAAAATCATTGGAAGCAAGCCCAGACACCTCAATGATGTAACTATAAACTGTTTCACCTAAATAGGGATTAGTTACAGTAGTATCACTCCTGTGTCTGCAGATGGAATCAAAACCTCTACTTGCACTGTGTGTACCCATAAGTTGAACAATATCCATAAGTGAAGTTGATTCCTTCAGAAGTTTTGCAGCCTCTTGTCTTCGCCTCTGACTGCTTGAAAGAGGTCCTCCAGCCTCTCTTTCAGACGCAGATGCTTTTTTGAGGATTTCAGCTGTGGGAAGAAGTAAATGGTGATTGGTTCTCGTAATCATTGAGAAGTCCTGCTCAAGAACGCATACACCATCACCAATTTCTATTGCACCTACACCGTTCGGTGAGGCTAAGACGAAATTACACCATTGGTATCTTGATCCACTTTTCATGTCAGATTGGACAATATTGAATGCTTCTTCAATTGTTTTCGATTCACGAAGTATACGTTCAAGGAGTGTATCATATGGCGGGTCAGACGATACAAGAACTGTCGTATTGCAGGCTGAAAGACCCCATCGATTTACACCAATATTTGCGCCACATGTTTTTGCAGTACTGACATCAACTCCACAAATAAAAAAAACATCATCTTCAAATACGACATTCGAAGTAAAATCGGTCCAAATTAAGTCACGGTTCTTTGCTAAGAGATATCTATTGCCGACGATCTTGGCTAAGGCAGTACATCCATCTGGCATGATAGAAACCAATCATCCAAATCATTTCAACATTGCTCATATTACTCGTTCTCGATTGTAGAATCAGAAGGCTTTGATTCGAAATGAATAGTTTTAGATTCACTACTACTCAGTCGTGCTTTTAATAGTGATATGGCTAAAAGTAAAGCACCGAGATTGAATGCCATATTTAGAAATGAGATGGGTTGAGTTGCGAAGAAGACATACTGAGCAAAAATACCACCGACAAATGGTCCAATCCAACCTCCAGCATTCTGCGCGCCATAAATAAGCGACATAGCGCGACCTCGTTCATCTTCTCCTGATATCTGAGCTGCAAGAGCAGATGTTGCAGTTGCTGATAGTGGGTAGATGGGTAATGCCCACATTATTGCCGCGATGACAGGATCTGTCACAATCCCAAATAAGAATGCGAAAACTGTATAGGAAGCGTACGCCAAAATTAGGACTTTCACAGGCCCACTCTTATCGACAATCTTTCCTACTTTGCCAGTTACAAGTATCGCAATGAAGGTTGCTCCTGAATTTGCTAGTCCAACAAAAGCTAGGTATGAAGTGTCACCGTGACCCAGCTCATCGACTATCATTATTGCTAGGAACGCAGATATTGCGTTCATTCCTATCTGACTCAAAGCCACTGCAGCAGTAAGTCGACTCATTCCTGGTTTTGATATAAGATCTCGGAAACTTCGTTTTATTGATTTGTCAACTTCAGTGAATTTAATATCATGAATCAAAGTCGCTGAACTAGCTGTGGCACCTAAGGATAAGGCAGCAGCAACGATGAAAAGTGCTCTCATTCCTATTATATCATAGAAAGCCCCACTAAACAAAGCTCCAAAGAACCAACCTGCAGACTGAGCAGCAACGAAGTAACCAAGTCGTTCACCCTTATTAGTGGCATTGGTTGTAAGGTGTGCTTGTCCCATGGGCATAGCTGCTGATGAGAAAACAGCACCGACAATTGCAACTACTAAGTATTGAATTATATCCATTACAAATGCATAGAGAACGAAAGAAGAGGTATATCCTATGAACCCAATCACCATGAACATCTTTCGTTTTTTCCATCGGTCTGAGAGCGATCCCCAAACATTCGTCATAATCATGATTACAATTGCTGGAAAAGCAAATGCGGCAGATTGCTCGAGGAATGAAATGGCATTGAGCTCGTGCTTTACAAAGTAGGTCACGAATTGCCAGCTTATCGCTAATGCTGTTGCTTGGAGAGCATATGCAACATAGACTGATGCAATAGACCGATTTAGAAATGCCATATGATGTGGACCTCTAGATTTGAAACAAGAGTTCTAATCAATCTACTTAAGGATGTGACGGCATAGTCATTCCACAAAAAGGTATCAAGCGGAATAGGATTACGCTTTTGGGATAGTATATGTAGCAAGGTGACGAATCTACAAGAGATTACGAATGGAAGATTCCGAGAATCACATACTATTCGATGTAGATGGTGGCAAAATCGAGCAGAGTAGGGACCAGGAGAGACCCTATTATTTTCAATTAGATTTTCTGAAAGCTATAGCGATATCCTTTGTTGTTATGGACCATAGTCTTACCTGGGAAGTAAAGCATTCGATTGGCAGTCTTTTCTGGGAAAGACTCTCCATCCCCTTCTTCTTGATGGTTATGGGTTTTAACATAGCAATCTCTTTCAAATACAGTGGTGCTACAAGTCTAAACGAACTTTACACAAGTGAGTATTTCAAACGAAAAATCGTACGCTACGTCTTGCCGTTTGTGATTCTATATATGGGTTCGATACTCGTAGGACTATATTTTGGATTTCTAAGCTTGAATGAGTACACATTGCTGGGATTTCTCCCATTCTGGGGACCTGGGAATTGGTTCATTCCACTTCTCTTTGGAG
>Ga0224495_10000591_pt1 | contig 28371 bp, 25 predicted proteins | sample SF_Jul11_sed_USG_FD_168128 | JGI IMG/M metagenome (GOLD analysis project Ga0224495, IMG submission 168128) | Sediment microbial communities from San Francisco Bay, California, United States - SF_Jul11_sed_USGS_4_1 | ecosystem: Environmental > Aquatic > Marine > Sediment | place: USA: California...
AATACCCAGTTCACCCATTTCTCCCGGAACCACTACCATTTCTGCTAATCCGGAAAATATGGATTCTTCCGCGCTAACCACGTCTACATGTACGGTCATTGCCACGCTTGTCCCCTTAACAACTTATAATGTCTTAGCTTTTTCAAGCACTTCTTCTATGCCACCGACCATATAGAACGCCTGCTCGGGAAGGTGATCGTACTCACCCTCGACTATTCCCTTGAAACCCTTGATGGTGTCTTTCAAGGCTACATACTTGCCCGGGCTGCCAGTGAACACTTCCGCCACATGGAACGGTTGCGACAGGAATCGCTGAATTTTACGGGCGCGTGCTACTGCAAGCTTGTCCTCAGGGGCCAGTTCATCCATACCCAAAATGGCAATAATGTCGCGCAATTCCTTATAGCGTTGCAAGGTTTGTTGGACTCCCCGCGCTACATTGTAGTGCTCCTCGCCAACCACGAGCGGATCAAGCTGGCGTGAGGTGGAATCCAGCGGATCAACCGCAGGGTAAATTCCCAGCGAAGCTATATCTCTCGACAGCACTACGGTTGAATCCAGATGCAGGAAGGTGGTTGCAGGGGATGGGTCGGTCAAGTCGTCAGCAGGTACATACACTGCCTGGATAGAGGTAATCGATCCGACCTTAGTGGAAGTAATACGCTCTTGCAGGCGCCCCATTTCTTCAGCCAGTGTTGGCTGGTATCCCACAGCAGAAGGCATACGACCCAGCAAAGCCGAAACTTCAGTACCCGCCAAGGTGTACCGGTAGATGTTGTCCACGAAGAACAGAATGTCTCGGCCTTCGTCACGGAAACGTTCCGCCATAGTCAGGCCTGTCAACGCCACGCGCAGACGGTTTCCCGGTGGCTCGTTCATCTGGCCGAACACCATGGACACTTTGTCCAAAACATTGGAGTCTTTCATCTCGTGGTAGAAGTCGTTACCCTCACGCGTACGTTCACCCACACCTGCGAATACTGACAAACCGCTGTGCTGCTTGGCGATGTTATTAATCAGCTCCATCATATTCACGGTCTTGCCTACACCCGCGCCACCAAACAAACCGACCTTGCCGCCTTTGGCAAACGGGCAAACCAGGTCAATCACTTTGATGCCGGTTTCAAGAAGATCAATAGAAGGCGACAGTTCATCAAATTTGGGGGCTTTCTGGTGAATCTCACGACGTTCATCACATTGAATTTCTCCAGCATCATCGATCGGGCGTCCAAGCACATCCATAATACGGCCCAGCGTACCCTTTCCAACGGGTACCTTGATGCCGCTGCCAGATGCATTCACTACCATGCCGCGGCGCAACCCGTCAGATGAACCCATTGCAATCGTGCGCACGACGCCATCACCCAGCTGCTGCTCCACTTCAAATGTCAATCCGGCCTCAGCTGTCGATGAACCAGTTTCAGCCAGCTGCAATGCCTCATATACCTTGGGCATTTGGTCTCGCGGAAATTCTATATCAACCACCGCTCCGATACACTGAACAATCTTTCCTTGATTCATTTTTAAGATACCCCGTCTAAATTAATTATGTAATCCGAATAGCGCGTTCTATTCTCTCGAGCAAAATTAGCCAACCGCTGCGGCGCCGCCGACAATTTCTGAAATTTCTCTTGTAATGGCTGCCTGACGCGCTTTGTTATAAACAAGCTTGAGATCACCGATAACGCTTTTTGCATTATCCGAAGCCGCCTTCATCGCCACCATGCGTGCACTTTGCTCTGATGCCATGTTTTCAACGACTGCCTGGTATACCAGCGATTCGATATAGCGAACAAGCAGTTCATCTATGACCTGTTTTGCCTCCGGTTCATAGATATAGTCCCAGGTGCCTTCAGCCGTTCCTAACTTTTCGCCGCTCAAAGGAAGCAATTGCTCTACACGCGGCTCCTGTTTCATTGTGTTGATGAAATGGTTGTAGCTCAAGTAGATGGCGTCAATTTCGCCCGCCGCGTAAGCATCGAGCATTATTTTCACTGCACCAATCAACTTTTCGATGTGCGGTGTATCTCCCAAACCAGCCATATTGGATTTTATCTTGGCCCCGATGCGCGACATAAAACCTAAGCCCTTGTTTCCAATTGGGCAAACCGCAATACCTTTTCCTTCGGCCTCCCATGTCTTCATGCGGCTAACCGCCAAGCGCAAAATATTTGTATTCAAACCGCCGCACAAGCCTTTATCCGAGGTCACAATAATCAGGCCAACGTTTTTTGTAGCTTCACGGTGTTCCAGGAATGAGTGTTTGTATTCCGGGTTTGCGCGCGACAAATGCGCTGCAACGTTTCGGATTTTTTCCGCATAGGGGCGAGCCGCGCGCATACGTTCCTGTGCTTTGCGCATCTTTGCCGCAGCTACCATTTCCATAGCGCGCGTAATCTTGCGTGTATTCTCTACACTCTTGATTTTTGCACGTATCTCTTTACTGCCAGCCATCTAAACCCCCGTCTTAATAAACAGCTGTGGCTTTAAATTTCTCTATTGCCTCGGCCAGCAATTTCTCATTATCTGCGCTCAAATCCCTGCTTGATTCGATCGCGTCCATCAATGCCTTGCTGCTGGATTTGAGATGTGAATGCAACGCCGATTCAAAAGCGAGTGCCTTGGGAACAGCAACATCATCAAAATATCCCTTGTTGACGGAAAACAATGTGACGGCCATTTCTGCGACTGACAGCGGCGCGTATTGCAATTGCTTCATCAGTTCGGTTACCAATCTCCCACGCTCCAGCTGCTTGCGCGTCGCCTCGTCCAGATCAGATGCAAATTGGGCAAACGCTGCAAGCTCCCTGTATTGGGCCAGTGCAAGACGCACGCCACCTCCCAGTTTTTTGATTACCTTGGTTTGTGCGGCACCGCCAACACGAGACACTGATACACCCGCATTAATCGCAGGACGTATGCCTGCATTAAACAGGTCTGTTTCCAGGAAAATCTGGCCATCGGTAATGGAAATCACGTTGGTCGGTACGAAAGCAGAAACGTCTCCAGCTTGCGTTTCGATGATCGGAAGCGCAGTCAATGAACCCGTCTTGCCTTTAACTTCGCCCTTGGTAAAGGCTTCAACATAATCGGCATTCACACGAGCTGCGCGTTCCAGCAGACGGGAGTGCAGGTAGAACACGTCGCCGGGATATGCTTCGCGACCCGGGGGGCGGCGCAGCAAAAGCGAAATCTGACGATACGCCCATGCCTGTTTGGTCAGGTCATCGTAAACGATCAGCGCATCCTCGCCGCGGTCACGGAAGTATTCGCCCATTGTGCACCCGGCATAAGGCGCCAGAAATTGCATCGCTGCCGAATCTGAAGCAGTTGCGGCAACCACTATGGTATAGCCCAGCGCTCCGTGTTCTTCAAGTTTGCGCACTACATTGGCTACGGTCGAAGCTTTTTGTCCGATTGCAACGTAGACGCAGGTCATGTTCTGACCTTTTTGATTGATGATTGCATCCACCGCAACTGCCGTTTTGCCTGTTTGGCGGTCGCCAATAATCAACTCGCGCTGGCCGCGACCAATCGGAACCATAGAGTCGATAGATTTCAAGCCGGTTTGTACCGGTTGATCTACTGATTTTCGCGCAATTACGCCGGGCGCAACTTTTTCTAGTTTGTCGGTCAATTTGGCGTTTATTGGCCCCTTACCATCGATCGGCTGGCCAAGTGCATTCACCACGCGACCGCACAACTCCGGGCCAACCGGTACTTCCAGAATGCGTCCGGTACATTTAACAGTATCGCCTTCGGTGATGTGCTCGTACTCACCCATCACAACGGCACCCACTGAATCCCGCTCCAGGTTTAGCGCCAGGCCAAAAGTGTTTCCTGGGAATTCAAGCATTTCACCTTGCATCACGTCCGATAGTCCATGCACCCGTACGATACCATCGGTCACGCTAACTACCGTGCCTTCTGTACGCGCCTGTGTATGCGCCTCAAAATTATCGATGCGGCTGCGAATCAAACTGCTGATCTCAGAAGGGTTGAGCTTCATCTTTATTTCCTTATCTTGAAAAATCCATGTTCAGGCAAGAGCATTTGCCATTTCGCCAAGGCGTGTTCGAGCAGATCCATCTATCACTTTGTCTCCTGCTCGGATAACAATGCCGCCAAGTAATTCTTTATTGATTTTGCAGGTCAATTTTATTTCCTTGCCCAAGCGCTTTTTCAACGAGCTTGTAATCTTTTGCTGCTGGTCTGATGACAACTCAAAGGCGGTGTCTACTACGACATTAACAGTTTTTTCTTCTTCCGCCCGCAGCGCGTCAAAAATTGCTGCAATTTCTGGAAGAATAAGTAGCCGTTGATTGTCAACCAACACCCGGACAAAATTTCGCTGTTGATTCGTAGCCTGACTACCAAGCAAGCCCTCCATCAACTTTTCAAGCTGCGCCCTGTCTACACGAGGGCTTGTAATTACCGCACGCATTTCTGAATGAGAAACGGCTTCGGACATGGAGAACAACATATCCGACCAGCCTGCCAGCGCTGACAATTTAAGTGCTTCTTCGAATGCAGCTTGTGCATAGGGGCGCGCAATAGTGATTGCTTCAGACATAGCTATTAAATTTCCGATACCAGTTTATCAAGCAAGTCATTGTGTGCTTTGGCATCAATTTCACGACCAAGTATCTTGCCAGCCCCGGCAAGCGCGATTGCCGACACTTGGGTGCGCAGCTGCTCTTTGGCGCGAAATACTTCCTGCTCGATTTCAGCCTTGGCGCCGGCGATAATGCGGTCACCTTCTGCTTTCGCTTGCACTTTGGCTTCTTCGATAATTTCGCTAGCCCGCTTTTCACCGCTCGCCACGATTTCACTGACTTTTTCCTTTGCTTCACGCAAAATTTCTGCGGAACGTTTGGCAGCCAATTCCAAATCATGCTTGCCTTTATCGGCAGCCGCCAAACCATCAGCAATCCTTTTTTGGCGCATTTCCATCATCGCAGTGAGCGGGCCCCAAAGGAGCTTATTAACAAACCAGATAAGCAGGGCAAATGCCAGCATCTGCCCCAAAAGGGTGGCGGTAATATTCATGACTTAAAGCCTCGTGACGTAAATGTGATCTGCTTTTTTAGGAAGCGATAGCTTTGATAGCTGCCCCCAGCGCGCCCACAAACGGATTTGCAAACAGGAACCACATGGCAAACGCAAGGATGATGAACGGAAAGGATTCCATCAATCCAGCAAAGATGAACATATTGGTCATCAGTTGCGGCCGCATTTCAGGTTGACGTGCAATACCTTCCAGCGTCTTGGCGCAAATCAGGCCCCAGCCGATGGCAGATCCCAAGCCGGCCGCAGCCAATATCACGCCCACGCCCACTGCAGTGTACGCATAAATCATGGCAATCATATCAGGTGTCATTTGTATGTTCTCCTTAAAAAAATCAAATTAAAAAATGTTAATAATGCGTTAGTGCTCCTGATGTGCCATACCCAAATAGACAATAGTCAACACCATAAAGATGAACGCCTGGAGTGTAATAACCAGCAGATGGAAAATCAGCCAGCCCAGGTCGAGAGTAACTTGCAAAGGAAACCAGAAGAACCAGCCAAAAGCACCCGTAACCAGCGTTCCGCCGATAAGGGCAATCAGCAAGAAAACCAGTTCACCGGCAAACAGGTTGCCAAATAGCCGCAAACCCAGACTTAAGGGCTTGGCAACCTCTTCTATCGCCGTCATGACAATATTCACCGGAATAAAAAACTTGCCAAAAGGGTGGAACAGGAAGACCTTGAGATAACCCACTGGGCCCTTAACCTTGATGCTGTAAAAAATAATCAGCGCAAATACTGTAAGCGACATCGCAAAAGTGGTACTAAGGTCGGTTGTCGGAACAACCTTGAAATAGTGCACACCAAAAAAACTTAAGATGACACTGGGTAGATCTACCGGTATCAGATCCATGAAGTTCATTAAGAACACCCACAGGAAGATGGTAAGGGCAAGCGGTGCGATCAACGGATTGTGTCCGGGAAAACTATCCCGTACCTGACCTCCGACAAAATCAAGGATGCCTTCGATAGCATTCTGAAAGCCACTTGGGGCGTCACTGCTGAGATTTTTACCCAGCCGCCAGCTTACAAATACAATAAGAGCGGCAAGCAAGCCGCTGACTATGAGCGTATCGAGGTGCCATGCCCAAAAACCGATCGCCTTATGCGAAACCGGATCACACTGCCCGACACAGAGATTGGTCAGGTGGTGCTGAATATATTCAACTGTACCGCCACCTGAAGATTCTGAACCTGCACTCAACTTTTCACCCCTTATGCAATGCCCTGCTTAGTACATAACCAAATTGGCACAGGCCGAAGCTAACAACGCAGGCGAGCGGATCAAGCTTCAATACGCCCAGCGCCAGCGCAAACATTGCCAGTGCCAACAAAAACCTTTGAATCACTCCCACATACAGCGATAACATGCTTTTGCCGGGTTCTGCCGCCCGAGCTATCACACCCACCCGTCGCTTCAATAGCCAAGTCAGCAGCAATGCTACCAGCCCACCATATAATGCAGAGAGCCCTGACTGCTTCCCGGCCAAAATTGCAAAGGATAAGGCAACCAACGCGGTAATCACAGCTTGACTAATCAACACCTTGTGCGCGGTAGCGCCTAGATCGATGCCGCCAGTTGCGGTTTTGCTTTCCAGCGTCACTTTTGCGGTTGGCTCAGCAACTTGTATATGTTGAGTATGCCGCCTATAAATCCCAAACAACCCATGCTCAGCATAAAAACTGGCAACGTACCCAGCCAGCCATCAAGAGCATAACCCAACAAAAACCCGGCAAGCACCATGGAAGCTAGTGTTGTACCGGTGCCGATGAGTGCCAAATCTACTCCCTTAACCTCATTAAAACAGCGCGCGCATTATAAAGACCCGAACCATACTGCGTCAACGCCGCTCAACCGAGTAACCAATTGCTGATACGTTCAAACACTTAAAATGCTCGGGGCATTTTAAGGAGCGAACATAAAAAGGCTGGCGATAATAGCGGCGTTTCTCGGTAGTGTCAAACTTAGTTTGATAGAGCAAATTGCATCATTTAGCAAGTTATTAAACCCTTTTGAGCCTAGAAATAAATTCCTCTAATTGGTCATGGCTGGAATATTCTATGGTCAATTTTCCTCGCCCTTTATTCCCCGGTCTGATTTCCACCCGAGTTCCCAAATACGCACTAATCTCCTCTTGCAAGATTTGTGTATCTCGGTTGACATGATGCGCTTTCTTGTGTTTTCCTTTTTCAGGTTCGAGATTGTTTTTCTGAACCAACTTTTCAGCTTCTCGCACCGAAAGCCCTTCTAGTACGATTTTGTTCGCAAGCATAATTTGTTTCGCGCCATCCAAAGACAAGAGTGCGCGCGCATGGCCCATATCTAGCTTGTTCTCCATAAGCAGACCCTGCACGGCTTGCGGCAATTTGAGCAGCCTCAGTAAATTGCTGGCTGCACTTCGGGAACGCCCCACCGCATCAGCTGCTGCCTGATGGGTCATTTTGAACTCATCGATCAAGCGTTGAATGCCCACAGCTTCTTCCAGAGGATTCAGATTCTCCCGCTGGATATTCTCGATTAATGCCATGGCAAGCGCTACGTTGTCTGGCACGCTTCTGACAAGCACAGGCACATGGTCCAAGCCAGCCAGCTGAGCAGCGCGCCAGCGTCGTTCTCCAGCAATAATTTCGTAACTGTTATCCGTAAGCCTTCGCGCCAGAATGGGTTGCATCACCCCCTGTGTTTTTATTGACGCGGCCAATTCATTCAACGAGGCCTCGTCCATATGTGAACGCGGTTGATATTTTCCGGGCTTTAGCTGCGCGACCTTTAATTCACGCAGTACCTCATCCTTTTCGCTATTGCCGCCAGACAGCAGCGCGTCCAGCCCTCGTCCCAACCCTTTTTGTGGTTTTGCCATTTATATCCCTTTTATTCTGTTGCAGCTGGGTACGCTGCATTATTCAAAAATTCTCCTGCCAATGCCAGATATGCCTGTGTGCCTTTGGATAATTTATCGTGGTACAGCACCGGAACGCCAAAACTGGGCGCTTCAGCCAGCCGCACATTTCGCGGTATCACTGTACGATAAACTTTAGCGCCAAAATGCTCCAACAATTGGTCTGAAACCTGCTGAGCTAACGCATTTCGTGGATCGAACATTGTCCGCAACAAGCCCTCTATCTCTAAATCAGGATTCAGGTTAGCCCGAACTTTTCGAATGGTGTTTACAAGATCGCTGAGCCCTTCCAGTGCATAATATTCGCATTGCATCGGAATCATCACCGACTTAGCCGCACACAAGCCGTTCAGTGTCAGCAAATTAAGGGCCGGTGGGCAATCAATCAACACATAGTCGTATTCAGAGTTGACCGGCTGAAGCGCATCGCGAAGGCGTGTTTCCCTTCTGTCCAGATCCACCAATTCAATTTCAGCGCCTGCCAACTCCCGGTTGGCAGGCAGCAAATCATATCTCCCCGCTTCAGCGCGAATCCTTGCTGCGGATATAGATTCGTTTCCCAACAACACCTCATATACACTGGACTGCAAACCGCGTTTGTCGATACCGCTGCCCATTGTGGCGTTTCCTTGTGGATCCAGGTCGATCAGCAAAACACGTTGCTTGGCCGCCGCCAGGCTAGCAGCCAAATTAACACTGGTTGTGGTTTTACCTACACCACCCTTCTGGTTAGTAATGGCCAAGATTTTTGTCATGCATTTTGCTCCCTTTGATTTCTTGAAACTAATGAAACATCCGTCACTAAGCACTTGCCTGTTGAATTTGATTGCAATGGTGATTTGCAGCTCTTTAAATATTAAGTGGCTGACTTGGGCTGCAGCTAACAATAACCAAACTACGTGCCGCGGACAGCCCCGGGATCCGTAATGGCACCACCCTTTCCAACTTACACCCTTCCGGCAGCATCACCCCTTCCTGCAGCGGTATACCTTTCATTGCCACCCAACGACCATCCGGCGCCAAAAACTTGCTGGAGCTGCGCAAAAACTTGCCTAATTCGCTGAATGCACGTGAGATGATCCCATCAAACTTCTCTGTAGTCCGCCACTCCTCCAATCGCTCGCAGTAAACGCTTACATTTTGTATATCCAGCTCAATGACGGCCTGACGCACAAAACCGATTTTCTTGCTGCTGCTGTCCAGCAAGGTAAACTGCCACTCCGGTTTAGCTACTGCTAACACCAAGCCAGGCAAGCCGGCACCGCACCCTACATCCAGCCACCTCCCCTCCCAAAGATGCGGTAAAACCGCAAGGCTATCGAGCAAGTGATGGCTCACCATCTGCTGAGGGTCGCGGATCGCTGTCAGGTTGTATGTTCTGTTCCATTTGTGCAACAACGTTAGATAACTCTGCAGCTTTTCTTGCGCCTCCTCGCCCAGCGCAATTCCCATCTGTGCGATACCTTGCTGTAATTCCCCGGCTATTCTCGACTGTGCAAGTTCAGGCACGCTTTTTGGCCTGTTGAACATCGTCGCGGAAACCGCGCTTGATATGCACCAGCAACAGGGAAATCGCCGCAGGCGTAATTCCTGAAATGCGCGCCGCCTGCCCGACAGTTTCGGGCTTATGCTGGTTGAGCTTCTGTTGCACCTCGACCGACAGCCCGCGTACGTTGCTGTAGTCTATGTCTCCTGGCAACTCCAGCGTTTCATATTGCTCGTTGCGCCCAATTTCGTCACGCTGCCGCTCGATATAGCCGTGGTATTTCGCTTGGGTTTCCACCTGCTCAGCGACTTTTTCATCACCCACCCCGGTTCCCGCACCGGGCAGGGTCAGCAAACTGGTGTAATTCACATCCGGGCGGCGCAATAGTTCATGCAACGAATATTCTCGCTCGATTGGCTTGCCCAGCACACGCAGCGCATCTTCCAAGGGCAGGTTGCGTGGATTTACCCAAGTATTACGCAACCGCTCCTGTTCGCGCGCGATGCCCTCGCGTTTCAGTTCGAAAGCGGCCCAGCGCGCATCATCCACGATGCCCAGCCTGCGCCCGGCCTCAGTCAGCCTCAGATCCGCGTTGTCCTCACGCAACTGCAACCGGTATTCCGCACGGCTGGTAAACATTCGGTATGGCTCGGAAACTCCTCGTGTAATTAAATCGTCAACCAGCACGCCCAAGTAGGCCTCATCGCGACGCGGACACCAAGGTTCGCGCTCTTGGGATTGAAGCGCTGCATTCAGCCCGGCCAGCAGACCCTGCGCAGCTGCCTCCTCATAGCCAGTCGTACCATTAATCTGCCCAGCGAAAAATAACCCTTGGATCGCCTTTGTTTCCAAAGAGCTTTTCAACCCGCGCGGGTCAAAATAGTCGTATTCGATTGCATAACCGGGGCGCAGGATATGCGCATTCTCCAACCCTTTGATAGAGCGCACCAAAGCCTTTTGCACGTCGAACGGCAAGCTGGTAGAAATTCCATTAGGATACACCTCATGGGTCGCCAACCCCTCTGGTTCCAGAAAAATCTGGTGCGAGTCCTTACCTGCAAAACGTGTGATCTTGTCCTCGATGGACGGACAATAGCGCGGTCCAATCCCCCCGATTACGCCAGTAAATAGCGGCGAGCGATCCAGCCCGCTGCGGATGATGTCGTGGGTACGCGGGTTAGTTTCGGTAATCCAGCATGGCAATTGTTGTGGATGCTGTCTTGCGTTGCCCATGAAGGAGAATACTGGCACTGGCTCATCGCCCGGTTGCTCCAGCATAACGGAGTAATCGATGCTTCGCCCATCGATGCGCGGTGGTGTCCCGGTTTTCAATCGCCCAGCCGGCAATTTCAAATCTCGCAAGCGGCAAGCAAGGCTAATAGCGGGGGGATCACCTGCACGACCTGCCTGATAATGTGCTTGCCCAACGTGAATCAACCCAGACAGGAAGGTGCCCGTTGTCAGCACAACGGCTTTTGCTCCAAATCGCAAACCCAAATGCGTAACTACTCCGTATACACAGTCTTGCTCCATCAACAGATCATCCACTGCCTGCTGGAACAACCACAAGTTGGGTTGGCATTCCAACCTTACCCGAATTGCTTGCTTATAAAGATTGCGGTCGACTTGTGCACGCGTAGCACGCACGGCCGGACCCTTGCTGGAGTTCAGAATACGGAACTGGATGCCGCTCTCATCGGCAGCTGCAGCCATCGCGCCCCCCAGCGCGTCAATCTCCCTGACCAGATGTCCCTTGCCGATTCCGCCTATTGACGGATTACATGACATTTGCCCAAGCGTTTCAATGTTGTGGCTGAGCAACAATGTTCTGCACCCAGATCGAGCGCTAACTAACGCCGCCTCCGTTCCAGCGTGGCCGCCGCCCACCACTATCACATCAAAATTATCTGCGAAGCTCATTTTCGCAATTATTCATAAAAAGGACGCGCATCATACATCAGCGCATCCAGAATCCCAAGCGCGTGGTTTCACGTGAAACAATTCACAAAAATCTTAAAACTCTCCTTGGTTTCACGTGAAACACCGGAAATTATTTGCCAAGGCAAAATCGCTTAAAGATTTCCCCTAGTAAGTCGTTAGCAGTAAATTCACCAGTGATTTCATTCAGTGCTATTTGCGCCAAGCGCAACTCCTCTGCAAACAACTCCTGACTTTCCAATACGTCTTGGGCTTGTGCCAAATGATTATTCGCAAGCGCCAAGGCGCGCAAGTGCCTCTCGCGCGCAGCAAAACATCCGTTGGCCTGATCTTTCCACCCTATAAATTCAAGTATTTTGTTGCGCAGCAGATCAATTCCGCTCCCTGTTTTTGCGGAAATCATTAAATGAGGCACTCCTTCAAGTGACGCACCGGAAGAAATTCCTGCAATACCATCAGCAAGGTCGGTTTTATTAAACACCAACAGGCGCGGAATATCCGCAGGAAGGCTGGCAAGTATCGCTCTGTCTATCGTCGTCAAACCTTCGCGTGCATCTATTAATAACAAGATTAAATCCGCTTTGTGCAATGCTTGATGGGCACGTTCAATACCCATGTTTTCCACAACGTCTTCAGATTTGCGCAGCCCCGCTGTATCCATAATATGCAATGGTACGCCGCGTATCTGTATCGCTTGGCGAATCACGTCACGGGTCGTTCCTGGAATGTCGCTAACCAGAGCAAGATCTTCACCCGCCAATCTGTTCAGCAGGCTGGATTTTCCAACGTTTGGCTGTCCGGCAATAGCCACATGCGCTCCCTCGCGCAACAGGCTTCCCTGTTTTGCGGTATTCAACGTATGCTGCAGGTGGGAGCGGATAGTGTTCAACAAATCGAGGCGTGTTTCCAAATCAACGGAATCCACCTCTTCTTCAGGGAAATCCAACGTCGCTTCAACCAACATGCGGAGATGAATCAGCTCATCAACCAAGCAATGTATGGCAGTCGAAAACTCCCCCCTCAAGGAACGCAAGGCGCTGCGCGCGGCCTCAACAGTGTTGGCTTCAATCAGGTCTGCGACGCTTTCAGCCTGAGCTAAATCTAATTTCCCGTTCAAAAAGGCGCGGTAAGTAAATTCCCCTGGTTGAGCCAACCGCGCTCCCAAATCCAAGCAGCGCCTCAGCAAGAGTTGCAACACCACGGGGCCACCATGGCCTTGTAACTCTAGCACCTGCTCGCCTGTATATGAATGTGGGGCTGGATAAAAAAGGGCGATGCCTTTATCCAAGGTATCGCCGTTTTTATCCAGAAAATTGGTATAGGTTGCATGCCTCTCGCAAATAGATTTGCCAAGAGTCCCCCGTATCAGCGCATCCAAATTGCCGCCAGAGATTCTTACTACCCCTATACCTCCGCACCCTTGTGCAGTGGCAATGGCAGCAATAATGTCAGCGTTTGGTTGCGGCAGCTTTGTTCTCATCCTCTGCTGCCCGGGTGATATACCATTGCTGTCCGATAGAAAGGATATTGTTTACGATTGAATACAGCACCAAGCCTGCGGGGAAAAAGAAGAATATTACGCTAAAAGCGATGGGCATGATTTGCATGATCCGCGCCTGCATGGGATCGGGCGGCTTGGGGTTGAGGCGCATCTGAACAATCATGCTGATGCCCATAACCACCGGCAGAATATAATATGGATCGGCAGCTGAAAGATCGGTTATCCAGCCAAAAAATGGCGCATAACGCAACTCCACGCTTGCAAGGATTGCCCAGTACAAAGCAATAAAAACAGGGATTTGCACTAAAACAGGTAAACAACCGCCAAGTGGATTGATTTTCTCTGTCTTGTATAACTCCATCATGGCACGGTTCAATTTTTCGCGATCGCTGCCACATTGCTGCTTGATTTTTTCTAACTTCGGCGCAACCACCCGCATTTTTGCCATTGAGCGATAACTTGCAGCAGAAAGCGGGAAAAAAATCAATTTAATTAGGAAGGTAAGCAATATTATGGCTACACCCCAGTTTTGGGTCAAATCAAAAAAAAGTGCCATCACCCAAAAAAGCGGCGCTGAAAGAACGGTCAACCAGCCATAATCTACTGTTAGTCCCAAACCTGGTGCAATTTCATCAAGATCCGTTTGTGCTGGGCCAACATATAGAGAGTTCTCAACCGTAACCTTCTGCCCCGGGTTAATTGTCTGAGTAGGTAATATCACACCTACCGCATATAAATCTCCCTCCAGCTTACGAGTAAAAAATTCACGACTCGTTTTTTCTTTTGGCAGCCAAGCAGCAACAAAATAATGCTGCAAAATTCCGATCCAACCATCTTCAGCACGTTGGGGATAATCTGCTTTGCCCTTTTCAATCTCTTGAAATTCTACCTTTTGAAATTTATCCTTGTCTGTATAAACCGCCGCACCAATATATGTGGGTAACAAAGCAGAGGTGCCAGCTAAAGCTGCGCTGTTGCGAATCAATTGATAGTAGCTGTTTGTTTCTACTGGTTGCTGACCGTGGTTCTCAAGTTCATAAGAAACCTTAATCAAATAACTATTTTTATGAAAAGTTATTACCTTGGTTACACCCAAGGGCGTTGTTTCAACAGATCTCAGCTTTACACTAACAGACTCATCTTTACCAGAAAGCGTATATCTATCGAACTCTGAGGTATAGCTACTTGTATGATTGGGTAAACCCGCTCCGAGCAAGCCACTCTGAGCAACATAATTGTGAGTGCCCTCGCCACGATTAAAAATAACCAAGGGGTTTTCTTTATCTTGTGAATCTGGATGCTTCAGCAATGCCAGTTTCGATATATCTCCACCAATGGTGCTGATTTCTGCATCAAATAAATCGGTAGTAACGCGAAGTGTTTTGGCGTTTGTGGGTGACGCAGGTTGTTTTATGTTTGATATTGATGAGGTTTGTGGCGTCGCATCAGGAATAGCCTTCGCTGTTGGTACCTCTTTAATTTTTATTGCTTCCTCATTTTCAACCGTAACTTTCTGCAGATATAGCTCTGGATGCTGATGTCGTTGCCAACCATCCCATACCAATCCCAAAGAAAAAGCGAATATCAACAACAAAAAAAGTCTTTGTAAGTCCATGATTAACAATGATTTAAGGTGCTGGATCGTAGCCGCCAGGGTTCCATGGATTACAACGCAATACGCGCTTAAATCCTAACCAGCCGCCCTTTAGTACGCCATGCTTGGTTAAAACATCGCAAGCATAATGTGAACACGTTGGCACAAATCTGCATGTTGGCGGCTTGAGTGGACTAATCATGTATTGATAAACACGAATCAGCTTGATTAAAATTTTGTGCATCTGTTTTCTACTCGGTTAAACAACATTTCCAAATTGTGTACTTGGCGCTCCTGAAACATGGGGGAATACGGAAAAACTACGACATCCAGCTTACACAGCCTAACGCCATGTTTACGGAATGACTCCCTTATTACTCTTTTCATACGATTCCTGCTTACCGCCTTGGGAAGTGATTTTTTGCTGACCACTATTCCAAGTTTTGCATTTCTATTCTCGGTGTGCTTATAAAACACCTTAAAATGACTATCGGAAAGGCATTTATTGCGAAAGACATGATCGTAGCCTTCGCGACGCGACAGGCGGTAAGCCTTTGTAAATTCTTCGGAAATTCTAGACAGCAAGTTTTGCTCGGCCCTTGGCGCGCCGAGCATTAATAACTGCACGCCCACCACGGGTTTTCATACGCACTAAAAATCCATGGGTGCGTTTTCTTCTCGTTACAGATGGTTGATATGTCCGCTTCATGCTTTATGTTCTTTCATAAAATTTTGAACTCGGTATTACAAAGCCTGGCGATGCCACTGTCAAGCAATTTATGCTTTTCATTGTGGATAACCTTGGTCAAGTGCTGTAGTATGCAAACACATTTCAATTAAAAAAACCAATCTCGCCATGCAGGATATTTCATTTTGGGACTCATGCTTGAGCTCACTTGAGAAGAACTTGTCTCCCCAACAATTTAACTCATGGATAAAACCATTACAGCTTATAAATGAAGGGGAAACATTGGTACTTATTGCCCCGAACAGCTTTACTTTAAAACTTGTTCAAGAGCGTTTTATGCCAGAAATCAGCAGGCTGGCTAAATTATCTGATTCTAAAATTCCACAATTTGAATTTAGGATAAAGGAAGGCTCGATATCAAAACAACCAGCAAGTTTAAAACCCGCATCCACACCTAAAGCAGCAACAGAACACAAACCAAAAATAGAAACCCTTTTCAGGGGTTACGGAAAACTCAACCCAAACCTAACTTTTGATAACTTCATAATAGGAAAGGCAAATCAACTTGCTTTCGCTGCTGCTACGCAAGTCTCAGAATTGCCGGGCACTTCTTATAATCCACTTTTTATTTATGGTGGGGTTGGGCTGGGTAAAACTCACTTACTGCAGGCCATTGGTAATCAAATACTAATTAATAACCCACAAGTAAAGAAATGTTATATGCACGCAGAAAGATATGTTAACGATGTTGTTCGCGCATATCAAACGAACAAGTTTGAAGAATTCAAGCAGTTTTACCACTCACTAGACGTACTGTTAATCGACGATATACAGTTTTTTGCAAACAAAGCAAAAACCCAAGAAGAGTTTTTTTATGCCTTCAACACGCTGGTTGACTCCCACAAACAAGTTATTTTAACAAGTGATACCTTCCCAAAGGATATCGTAGGCTTAGAAAGTCGCCTGACATCAAGATTTGGTTGGGGTTTAACTGTAGCAATTGAACCGCCTGAGCTAGAAATGCGCGTTGCAATTCTTCTGAAGAAAGCCTCAATCAATGGATATTCACTAGATGATACTGTTGCTTTTTTTATAGCCAAACACATCAGCTCAAATATTCGTGAGCTGGAGGGTGCATTGAAAAGGGTTGAAGCTTATGCAAAATTTCACAAAAAAAATATTTCTGTCGATACTGCCAAAGAAGCATTAAAAGACGTGCTGGTATCTCAAAATAGACAGATCTCCATAGAAAATATCCAAAAAACTGTTGCTGATTATTATCATATTAAAACATCCGAACTGCTTTCAAAAAAACGTACTCGGAACCTTACACGACCCAGGCAAATCGCTATGACTTTATCCAGGGAGCTTACAATATTAAGCCTACCAGAAATAGGTAATTCTTTTGGGGGGAAAGATCATTCAACGGTTATACATGCATGCAAAACAATTAATAACCTTAAATTATCCAGTACAACCATAGAAGCAGATTATAAAATTCTTCTGCAAATCTTAAGAAGTTAAGATGTTGGTTTTATAAATGCAAAATGTGAACAACTCTTAAATTAAGAAGTGTTTGAAAAGTTATAAACAATTAATCAATGTTTGTATAACAGGTTGTTAAAATTAAAATTAGATACCTATCTTTTTGATTGTGTAGTTAAAATTTGTGTTTTCAACAAAAAACAAGGTCATTATTAGTTATATTTAGGTATATATATTATGTTTATAGATAAAGCAGCTAAAGAAGATTTTTTAAAGCCTTTACAAATTGTAAATGGCATTATTGAACGAAAGCAAACCTTACCAATTTTATCTAATGTTTTGATTGAAAAAGAAAAGAATTTTATAAAATTTACTTCAACCGATCTTGAAATACAGATAACTACTGTTATAGATACCATCAAACCAGATGCTGAGATACAAGCAGTTACAGTTGGAGGTAAAAAGATTCAGGATATTCTTAGAATACTTCCTGAACAAAGCAATATCTCCATAGAAACTAAAGAAAATAAAGCAATAATAAAGTGCAATAAAAGCAAATTCAGTTTGCAAACATTACCAGCGATAGATTTTCCAAAATTATCAGAAGAATTAATTAACGCCAAAAAAATTACTCTAAGCCAAGCACAACTTAAAAGTTTGTTTGAATCTGTTCAATACTCAATGGCCCATCAAGATGTTCGTTATTATTTGAATGGTGTATTGATAGTTATTGAAAAAAACAAGCTCAAGGTTGTTGCCACAGACGGTCATCGACTTTCCTATGATGAAAGTTTGTTAGACAACACATATGAAAAAATTGAAACAATTTTACCCAGAAAAGCGGTGTTGGAATTATGTAAGTTATTAAATAATACAGAAGAAAAAATCGAATTACAGTTTACAGCACAACAATTTAAAGCCAGCTTTTCGGATATTGTATTAGTAGCGAAAGTTATTGAAGGAAAGTTTCCTGACTATGAACGAGTAATTCCCAAATACAACGACAAACTAAACATGGATAGATCAACCATACAACAAGCCTTACAAAGAGCATCAATATTATCAAATGAAAAATTCAGAGGGGTTCGATTTGTTCTTACTGAAAAAAATCTAAAAATTATAAGCAGCAACAGTGAGCAAGAAGAAGCACAAGAAGAAATAGAAACTGAATATCATGGTGAAGCACTGGATATCGGTTTTAATATAAATTATCTACTAGATGGTATTAATAATATAAATTGCGATCAGGTATTTATGTCATTCGGTGATCCCAACAGCAGCATATTGATAACAAACCCGAATAATGCTGAATTTCGATATGTTGTTATGCCAATGCGCATTTAATAAATGCAGGTAATAAATATAGTTACGGTAAATAGTTAATGGATGAATATACCTCAAATAATATTAAAGTCCTGAAGGGGCTTGAAGCTGTAAGAAAGCGCCCTGGTATGTATATAGGGGATACAAACGATGGCACTGGTTTGCATCACATGGTTTTTGAAACCGTAGATAACGCAATAGACGAAGCACTTGCGGGTTATTGCAATGAAATTTCTATTGTTATACATGCCGACAACTCTATAAGTGTAAGCGATAACGGCCGGGGCATCCCAACAGATATTCATAAAGAAGAAAAACGATCTGCGGCTGAAGTCATTATGACTGTTTTACATGCGGGGGGGAAATTTGACGGGAATTCCTATAAGGTTTCGGGTGGATTGCATGGAGTGGGTGTATCGGTTGTTAACGCATTATCAGAATGGTTGAAATTAAGTATATTCAGAGAAGGAAAAGAGCATTTTATTGAATTCAGGCATGGAGAGCCTATCGCACCACTTAAGACGATCGGCCAATCAAACAAACGAGGAACCGCAGTTCATTTTCTACCCGCAAAAGAAACTTTTGGGGTAATAGAATTCCATTTTGATATTTTGGCAAAACGACTACGTGAACTATCTTTTCTTAATAACGGCGTAAAAATTTCACTGATTGATCATCGCACCGGAAAGGAAGAGAACTTCTCTTTTTGTGGTGGGATAAAAGGATTTGTCGAATATATGAATCGGAACAAATCTTCATTACATCCCACCGTCTTTTATGCGTGTGGCGAAAAAGATGGAATAACCGCAGAAATTGCTATGCAATGGAATGATTCATATCAGGAAAATGTGCAGTGTTTTACAAATAACATTCCACAAAGAGACGGAGGCACTCATCTGACCGCGCTGCGCACCGCGATGACGCGAACATTGAACCAATACATAGAGTCAGAGCAGTTAGCCAAAAAAGCCAAGGTCGATACCACTGGTGACGACATGCGTGAGGGATTAACAGCAGTTCTTTCCGTTAAACTACCCGACCCCAAATTTTCTTCTCAAACCAAAGACAAACTGGTTTCTTCTGAGGTTCGCCCGGTGATTGAAGACCTGGTGGCACAACAAATGAGCGCATTTCTGCTGGAAAAACCCAATGATGCGAAAATTATTGTTAACAAGATTATCGATGCTGCTCGCGCTCGAGAGGCGGCTCGAAAAGCGCGCGAATTAACGCGACGAAAAGGGGTGTTGGATGGAGTGGGATTGCCGGGAAAATTAGCCGATTGTCAGGAAAAAGATCCCGCTCTTTCGGAATTGTATTTAGTGGAGGGTGATTCTGCGGGGGGATCAGCCAAGCAGGGACGTGAACGCAAATTCCAGGCAATTCTGCCTCTTAAGGGGAAAATTCTAAACGTTGAAAAAGCGCGCTTTGAGAAACTTATTGCTTCGCAAGAAATTGCTACATTAATTACAGTACTTGGCACGGGGATAGGTAAAGACGAATATAACGCAGACAAATTGCGCTACCATCGCATTATCATTATGACCGACGCCGATGTAGACGGGTCGCACATCAGGACGCTACTTCTCACTTTTTTCTATCGGCAAATGCCAGAACTTATCGAGCGCGGCCATATTTACATAGCTCAGCCCCCTCTATATAAAATCAAGCAAGGCAAGGAAGAGAAATACCTTAAGGACGATCAGGAGATGAAAATATTCATGCTCAAGTCGGCCCTGAATAATGCCAAACTTTATTCTTCATTGGACGCAACCCCGATTCAAGCAGATGCACTGGAACAGATTGCTAAGCAATATTTCCTTGCGGAAGCAGTGATTGACCGTCTGTCGCACTTCACTGCGCCAGAAGCAAGCCATGCATTAATGGCTCTCCCAACATTGACTCTGGATGACAGAAATAAAGCCCAAAGCAGCGCGCAGATGTTAGAAGAGGCTTGTGGCGGAAACATTAAAGTCGTCGTTGAAATAGATGAAGCTGAAGAGCCCCGCCTTAGATTGGAAAAGCTCTACCATGGCAACAGTACAATTAGCTACATAGACAGAGAGTTTTTGCGGGGGAGCGATTATGCACAAATCAGGCAAACCGCTGATATTTTGAATGGCCTAATAAAATCAGGTGCGTTTGTTGCTCGTGGCGAAAACAGAAGAGCTGTTTCCAGTTTCAAGCAAGCAATTGAATGGTTGCTTGATGAAGCCAAACGGGGCGTGAGCATTCAGCGATACAAAGGGTTGGGGGAAATGAATCCCTCGCAACTCTGGGAGACCACGATGGACTCAAAAAATCGCATCTTGCTAAGGGTGCGCATAGAAGATGCCATTTCTGCAGATGAAATATTTACTACATTAATGGGCGACATAGTTGAACCTCGACGAGCGTTTATTGAAAAAAATGCACTAGGCGTAAAAAATCTGGACGTTTAGACAAACATCAAGTTACTGGTTGCCTGCTTTGCAGACAGTAAATAAATATGGGAGCACCAACATGTGGTTAGAGTCCTAAAATTGAAACCAAAAAAGTTGCCGGACTCTTTTGGAATTCATGATTGATTATTTAATGCCTTGGCAATGATCTGCATTGACTTATTCGTAGCGCCACAATTGGATTCAATAAACCCTTTGCACCTCTTTTTCATATCCAACAAAACAGAGGGGGAGTCCATCAAAAATTTTATTTGCTGAAACAGTTGTTCGGCATCTGTTATTTGCAAGGCAACACCAGCTTCAACAGCCTTACGAGCAACCTCGGCAAAATTATAATTGTGTGGGCCAATTAATACAGGGGTTCCAACCGCACAGGATTCAATCAGATTTTGACCCCCAAAAGGTAATAAACTGCCTCCAATAAAGGCAATATCGGCAGCGGCGTAATAACCCAAAAGCTCACCCATTGTGTCACCCAACACAACCTGAATATCTGCAGGAACCGTGTGGCCCTTAAGCCCGTTTTTGCTGTTGAAACAACTCTTTCGAAGAAAAGGGATGTTATTTTTTTTAAGCAAAGTTGCTACCTCATCAAAGCGTTGTGGATGACGCGGAACAATAACAAATAATAGGCTGGGAATATGCACGTTTTGCATTGCTTCAAGCAACAACGTTTCTTCACCATCACGGGTGCTGGCGGCAAGGAACACCTTGCGCACAACATTAAAACGCATCCGCAATTGTTTTCCCATTTCCAACATTGATGGCGGAGGCTCAATGTCGAACTTGAGGTTGCCAGTAACAGTTACATTTTTTGCGCCCAGGCTTTCAAGGCGAGTTGCATCTTCGCTGGTTTGAGCCGCAATAGCGGCAAGGTTACTCAATGCGTCGCTAGTTAAATGCGCAAATTTGGCATAACCGCGAAAAGATTTATCAGACATGCGCGCATTAAGAAGCAACAGCGGGGTTTTGCTTTTTCTGCAGGCGTGAATCAGATTGAACCAAATTTCTGTTTCAAACAATATGCCGAGTTGTGGTTTGAAGTAATGTATAAATCTGTTCACTGCAAACGGATAATCATAGGGTAGATAGACTCTAATTACATCGCCCGCATAAAGTTGCTCACTGGCGGCTCGCCCGGTTGGTGTGGTATGGGTGAGAAGTATCAGTTGATTTGGATAGTTGGCGCGTAGCTGAGCGATAATGTTCTGCGCAGCTCGCGTTTCTCCCACTGATACTGTGTGCAGCCAAATGATCGGTCGGTTAAATTGTATGGAATAAAAGCCGAAACGCTCACCGATATGGCGCAAGTATTCCGGCTGCTGGCGTGCGCGCCAAAACAGTCGAATAAAAATGTAAGGAAGTAGTACCCACAACAAAATGTTGTAAAAAAGACGCGGGTTTAGCATGAGGCAATCCGCCTCATCTCATTAATGACAGAAGTAACGTCGGGAGATTGATTGATTCCGCCGAGGTTAATAGTATTTCTGGCTGCATATAAACCGGTCAAAGCAGGATCGGTGGCTGTATAAATACCGATAGTCGGCACACCAAGCGCTGCGGCAAGATGGGCAAGACCAGTATCTACCCCCACAACAGCTCGCGCGCTGCCCAACAGCAACGCGACCTCATTCAGGCTCAGCAGCGGCGGTAAAATAGCCCCCGGTATTACTTTGGCGAGCCTTGAGCTTCTAATGCGTTCAGCCTCGCTTCCCCAAGGAAGGATACAGCGAATATTCAAATCATGCAGATAACATCCAAGTTCAATCCAGCTGGCTTCAAGCCAGAATTTATCAGCGCGACTGGTAGCATGAAGTAAAACAACATATGCGCAATCTGGAAGCCAGGTTGGGTGGTCAATTTTTGGCGACACTATGCCGAAGAGGGCAGGCGCATCCAATATGTATCCAAGCGCTTGAGCAGCCAGCTGTCGGTTGCGTTCTATGGCGTGCTGCCTATATGCAATTTGAAAAGTCCGTTGGTAAAGAAATGCAGCCAGCGGTTCACGCGCGCTGTGGCTGTCGAAACCACAACGAATACCCTGAGCACCGCGCATCAGCATTGCACTTTTAAGTAGCCCTTGTGTGTCGATAGCAACATCGTATTGCCGAGATGCAATGTCCTTGCAAAATGTCGAAATTTCGTGCCAAGTAGCTGTGCTAAACAGCTTGCGTCGCCAGCGGCGCACGGCAACCGGAATGATGTTGCATACTGATGGATGCAGCAATGGTAGCGCAGAAAAGTTGTCTTCGACTACCCAATCGACTTGTGCGTTGGGGTAATGGTGCGCAATATCACTGACTACAGGGAGATTGTGCAAGATGTCGCCAAGCGAAGAGGTTTTTACCAACAAAATACGGGGTAAATTATTATCGGCGAATAGGGGTATCATAAAGTAACTCCAGGCTGGCAAAACTAAGATTGATGCATCTTATAGGACGACGAGGAATTATAGATAAAACATATAGTATTGAAGTTCAAAAAAATTAGAAAAAATCAAATTTGGCGGTTCCAAAAATGAATAGGAAACTACACATGGTAAAAAATATTCTTTAAAATTCAAAGCGTCATGCTGCATTTTTGTACATGATTGCCCACTTGCCTGCCTGCTAGAAATAAATTCACTCCGTTTGTAAAAAACCATGCTTCAAATATTGACGTTATAGCATCATATGCTTGCGGGAACATCGTGCTTAAAAAAACATCACCAACAATATTGATACAATAACTGCTAGAAAATTGGCTGGCTTAGCTCAAATTTTAAATTATTATAAAAAGCCTCAATATTTTATTGAGCTGCTGACCATGAAACACTAAAAAATTAAAATTTTTGATATTCAGCAACCACCCAAAATAATGCAAACTATCACAATATGTATTCTTTGCCGCAATCGACCTGAATATGCTCGCCAGGCTATTTTGTCTATTTTGGAACAAACGTATAAGAATTTTGAGTTGTTGGTATCCGACAATTCAAGTAATGACGAAGTACAGAATATGATGAAAAGAGAATTCCCTGAGGTTTGTTATATCCGAAGAGCGCCGCCTCAGGAACTTTGGGAGCATATCAATCGTTGTATCGAAGAATTGAGGAGCGAGTATTTTTGTTTGTTTCATGATGACGATGTAATGAAACCAGAATTTGTTGAAACGGTTGAAACATATTTGCGTGCATACCCTGCTGCAATTGCCTTTGGGTGCAACGCGGAAGTAGAAACTTGTGGCAAGAAGGAAGCTCGCAATTTCTTCCGGTCATTTAGGAAACAAGAAGTCTTAACAATGCCGCGCGAAATGGCTGAGCGATATTTTTCCCGGGCCCAATCAGGATTTCCTCCATTTCCAGGTTATGTATACAACCGAAGCATGATTGGAGACCAGCGGCTGCCATACGATGGTGGAAAATATGCAGATGTAACCTGGCTACTTAATTTGATTCGGAAAGGAAACATTGTTTGGATAACAAAGCCGTTGATGATTTACCGATATCATGAAAATAATTATGGTAAAACAGAATCTGTACAGGATCGACTCAAGTTTCTTGCTTATCTCAAGAGCAACCGGGCAGAGTTTGGTGAGGGCATATTGAAAGACTATCGTTACTCATTTGTTTATAAAAAGTTACTAAAAACTTGTGAGAATCGTTCTTTAATCAGATGCCGAACAGCCGCTTCATTTAAGAATTATTATCGCTGGAATAGATATCTAAGGCTTGATTATTACAAGGCATTGATAGTTCGTGCCCTCGTTAAACTGGTGGCTGAATAATGGTTTTGGGAAACCTTTATGCTGACAGAAGGAACAATAATGCATTGTTTGAGGTGGAAGATAAAGTTCATCGCTACAATCCAACTTACACGTTCAGGATGTTACGTCAGGCATTCCTTGCGAAGGGAATTGAAATTAACTCGCCTGATGTTAACCAAGGAAAGCAGGTGGCGTTTGATTTGTTTTTAGACGGGCGGGATTTCGTTGAAGATGGAGTACCGAAATATCTTATAGCACTTGAAAATCCGAACTTCAATCGGCTAAATGAAAATAAAGAATATTACCAAAAATTTTTGAGAGTGTTTGCTTGGGATGCCAGGATGTTTAACCTGCCTAATGTAATAGAAATAATGATTCCCCATCACATAAACCACGCCGCGTTTCCAAGTTATGAAGAAAGAGACATTTTCAGTTGCCTGATTAATGCCAACAAGGCTTTTCGTGAGGCTTTGCCATCAGACCTTTATCTCGAACGCATCAAGACCATACGCTGGTATGAAAAAAACGCTCCCGACAAATTTGAGCTGTACGGGATGGGATGGGGCAAGCCTACACCGGCCTTTGACTTCTGGGGGAAAGCAAAGCGGGCCATTCCCAGCCTGAGAGCCAAGTTGTTCGGCCATAAACCGTTCCCCAGCTACAAGGGGGAGGTGCGTGACAAGGGAGATGTGTTGCGCCGCAGCAAATTCTCCTACTGTTACGAGAACAACAGTGACCTGACCAACTACATTACGGAAAAGATTTTCGACAGTCTTATTTGCGGTTGTGTGCCCATTTATTGGGGCGCGGACAATGTGATGGACTACATTCCAGCCGACTGTTTTATTGATAGGCGAGAATTCAAGGACACGGCAGCAGTTCACAAATTTCTGCTATCCATCACAACTGAAGATTACGCAAAATACCAGTTAAATATTGCTTCGTTTCTCAGGAGTGAGAAAGCCAAATTTTTCAGCGCAACACGCTTTGTTTCAACTATTGTCGGGCGTATATCTCATGATATTCTTGGAAAAGAATATGTAGGCTTTACATAATGGTTTGAATATTTTCATATTATAACGAGCAGTAGAAAGAGGTTAAATAAAATCGTGTATACTTCAAACTATTGTTAATTATTACCACATGCCGATTGCGGCCGTTAGGTGAGCTCTCCAAAAAAGACGTAAAATATTTATTATAGGAACACGAATGCCGACCAAAATAACAACTAAATGCCGCATATGTGGCAACTCTGATTTGAAGCCAATTCTAGATCTTGGAGAACAACCATTAAGTGGTGTTTTTCCTAGTCCAGAATCTGCTGACCCAACGAGCTCACCGCTGGAATTACTACTGTGCAACAAGGAAAATAATTCCGATGCTTGCGGACTCGTTCAGCTTCGCCACCAAGCTGATCTGGCTGAAATGTATGGTTCTACATACGGATATTTTTCTTCCATAAGCTCACTCATGGTTTCTCACTTAGAAGAAAAAGTACGTGACTTGGTTACATTCGTCAAACCCGTCAAGGGTGATGTCGTTCTCGACATTGGCTGTAATGACGGCACACTGCTCAATGCCTATGGTGCTGAACGCGGCCTTGTTCGCGTGGGAATGGACCCATCCAGTGAGAAATTCAAGTCTTCGTTCCAACCGGGAATTCAAGTCGAATACGATTTTTTTTCTGAAAAGGGCGTTCGCTCGATGATAGGCAATAAACAGTGCCGGATCATCACATCAATAGCAATGTTCTACGACCTTGACGATCCAGTCGAATTTATGCGGCAGATCCATTCCCTTCTCACACCGGATGGGGTATGGGCACTTGAATTGTCATACCTCCCGCTTCTTTGTACGCAGTTGACCTACGATCAAATATGTCACGAACATGTTACCTATCTGAACCTCACCCACATGGATTGGATGATGAAAAAGACGGGGCTGAGGATACTTGATGTAACTTTCAACGATATGAACGGTGGAAGTTTTTACATATTGGCGGGGCACGAAAAAGGGCCATATCAATCAAATACTGCAAAAATTAATGCAATTCTAGAGGCAGAAAGACCACTTGATACTGAAGCTCCCTATACACGCTTGCGTAACCGCGTAATATCACACCGAGAGGAAGTTCGCCATTTCCTTGATTTGGCACATGCGGCTGGCAAACGCGTTTATGGCTATGGTGCGTCTACCAAAGGAAACATTGTCCTAAATTATTGCGGTGTCACCAAGAATGACCTTATTGCAATTGGCGACCTTAATCCTGAAAAAGACGGACTTACAACGCCCGGCACAAGGATACCCATTATTTCTCACGCCAAACTTAGAAAAGAAAAAGCAGACTACCTTTTTGTTCTCATATGGCATTTGCGAAAAGAAGTCATACAGAGCGAATTAGAGTACTTAATGAGAGGTGGGAAACTTGTATTTGATTTGCCGCGCCTGCACATTGTGGACAAAGATAACTATCAACGTTACATGGACGCAAATTTCGAAGACCTTGCATTTTCACTGTGACGCAAATTGGCAGTCATTCGAACCCTGATAACCTTTCCTGGCAAGGCCGTAGTGTATTTATAACAGGTGCTGCCGGGTTTGTTGGTAGATGGCTATCGGAAAAACTAGTTAGCCAAGGTGCGCGTGTTATCGCCTTGGATTGGCAGGGTAAAAGTGATACTACGGGGCTCCCGCTCCTAGATAGTAAAGGCTTTGAGTCAATACAAGGGCGCGTCGAAAATTCTGAAAAGATAGAACGTATTTTGCATGACGCTTACGTCGATACGGTCTTTCACCTCGCCGCCATAAACGTAAACATCGGAACTTCTGTTTCACCGCGCTCAATCTTCGAAACAAACATCCGTGGAACATGGAGCGTGCTGGAGGCCTGCCGGCTAGTGCCTAGCGTCGCGCGTATCGTTTTAGCATCAAGCAGCGAAGCCGAAGACGAGCAGAAAACTGAGACAATCAAAGCAAGCACTAAAATTAGACGAAAAAGACATCCGTACCAAGTGTCAAAAATATCTGCTGAGCTTGTGGCTCAGGCATACGCGGATACTTACGGCATGCCCATAGCCATTTCAAGATCGGACAATATTTATGGGGGGCGAGATTTGAACTGGAATCGCCTTATTCCTGGAGTAATGCGTTCGCTCATCAATGGCGAAGCACCTGTGCTAAGGAGTGACGGAACACTTGCTAGAGATTTTATATATATTGACGATATAGTTGCCGCATATCTAACACTGGCGGAAAAAACTGGGGATTCTGGCGTTCGTGGTGAAATTTTCCACTTTGCAACTGGTACAAACACAACAGCGCTGGACATTGTGACTCAACTTTGTGAGCTTACCGGGAGGTCAGATTTAAAGCCTGTTGTTCTCAACAAATCACCGTGTGAGCGAATCAACAGTATAAGGCCGATTAATCTTGAACGTGACTTGTTAGGGTGGGCAAGCAAGATAGACTTGCGGGAAGGTTTGCAGCTTACAGCCAATTGGTATAAAAAATACTTTCATGAAAGTGGCCACAACCCTGAGTATTGATCACGGGCTCCAGAATATGAAGCAAGCGATGAATACGCAACAATTTATTGTAGGTCGTCAATGTACCCGCATCCGTCTTCTGAATATATGCATGTAAGTTTGAGTTCCGCTGGTAATTTTGTGGGGATCAGGTAGCTCAATCCTCGCCTGCATCTAATGCACATAGGCGATCAGCTTAAAAGCGTGCCAACACGCCTCTGTTTAATATCAATGCAACCCCATTCACGTCAAAAACGAAGGTGTTATTACATTGCATTTTCAAGCTCAAGCAGCCCATAATTTTCATCCAGCATATAGGCCAGACATCGATGGCCTTCGTGCTATTGCCATACTTTCGGTATTGGCTTTTCACGCATTTCCGTCGTCTTTCAAGGGAGGGTATGTTGGCGTTGATGTTTTTTTCGTCATCTCGGGTTATCTGATTTCCAGCATTATTTTCAAGAGCCTTCACCGGAATGACTTCCGTTTTTCCGAGTTCTATGTGCACCGTGTCAATCGGATATTTCCTGCCCTCCTTTTGGTTTTTGCAGCTGAATCTTCCCCCAATAAAATTGACACCTGATTAAGCGAACTGAATTTCATATTTCGCGGGTGCAACAAAGTTCAAGGATGAATGCATTCTACTGTGGTTATAGAAAGGAATATAGCTGCGCAAAACA
>Ga0224495_10000592_pt1 | contig 28339 bp, 21 predicted proteins | sample SF_Jul11_sed_USG_FD_168128 | JGI IMG/M metagenome (GOLD analysis project Ga0224495, IMG submission 168128) | Sediment microbial communities from San Francisco Bay, California, United States - SF_Jul11_sed_USGS_4_1 | ecosystem: Environmental > Aquatic > Marine > Sediment | place: USA: California...
TAATAGCCGAGCGGATCCACAGGATAAAAGAATTGCGGTTGGCTGGGTTTTTCTTCATCGTCCAAGGTTTCGATGATGAGATCCTTTGTATGGCAGTGCATGGACGCGTTAACACCTTTGAGAGCCAATATTTTTGCATGGATATCGGTTTCGGAAGAGGCCTTGTAGTATCCAAAATCCGTTTCTTTAAGGGAAGGAAAACAGATGTGTTCTGGCTCGAGGTCTCCTTTCTGAGAGCCTGTCGCTGTGATGGCCATCCTTTCTTCGCCCTTTTCATCTCTCCATCGCATGACCATATTTCCACAGTGGCTATCCTGGATATCGTACAGCAGCGAGGCTTGTCCTACGGTTTGAAAAAGACGCACGAGCTCATCGCTCGCTTTCCATTGCTCCTTGCTCATATATTCCTCTTGATATTCAATGCTTTCATCAAGCTTTCTGTAGGTCTTCCTCGATCATCCCATTCTCTAGCTAGATAATAGTCTGATCTCATCTTTTGAATCAAATCCAAGGGAATGACTTTCTCTTTCCCTCCTACCAGGATCGGTTCTTTTTGGAAGCGCTCAGGCAAGATGTCTTCATCTGCCTCTAGGCTTGTCTCTAGATTAAATATCCTCTCCAGAGCGGCCACTCTGTTAGCGATCTCTTCCAGACGGGCCGTGGAGAAATTCATCCCAGTGATACCGCTTGCCATGCGGGACCAAGGCTCTGTAGAGAAGGCAAATCCCGTGAACCGACAAATACCCAGGCTGTCCTGAATGATTCCTAGGTTTTGCATGTTGCGGATGGCGATCGGAGATTGCAGGAGGCTGAATCGAGGAATTTCCTTCGTTCCGCCGAAAAAGGCAAGCGAGACCGCATAGCCTCCCCTGAGGTGGCAGGCACCTGTGGGAGAAGTCATGTAGCCAAGAGCTTGAGTAAGGGAGGCTCTCGGGTCATAGGCAGGGATTTCCATTTTTTTCACGGTCATGGAATATTCAGGATGTTTGAAGAAGTCAGCTAACCGATAAGATCCCTCAGCCAGCAGGTCACCTATTCCTTCTCTGTAGGAGATGAGTTCGACCATTTTCTCCAGGATATCTGCGTTTCCAAAACGGAGTCGGATATCTCCTTTTTCCTTTTCGGTAATGATCCCTTTCTCTTCAAGCTCCATGGCGCAAGCCAGTGTTCCTCCAAAGCTTATGGTGTCCAAGCCCAGTTCGTTACAGCGGTAATGTCCTAAGGCAATGGCCTCCAGGTCATATATTCCGCAATCCGGGCCTGTCATCACGATGGTTTCGTATTCAGGCCCTTCCCCTTTTTTTCCGTTCACTCGAGTGAGGCGCTGGCAGGCAATACTGCAGCCATAGCAGGCACCAGCTCGTTCCAACATGGAGTTGCGCAGAGTCTCCCCTGAAACTTTGTCCAAGTCCTCATCCTTATGGATATTGCTCTGAAAGTTTCGGTAAGGCAGCATTTCGATGATGTGGATGAGTCTCAACAATCCCGAAGTCCCCAGTTCTCTCATGAGACGCTTGGTAATCGGAACTGCCCTCATTAGATAGAGGGCTTGGTCCAGCCCAGACTGATATCTTTCCTTGTCTCGTATCTCCGCCTTCGTCTGTCCTGATACTCTGATAGCCTTGAGTTTTTTACTTCCAAAGACAGCGCCTGGACCACCCCGGCCGTAGGCTCTGTTTTTATCGTTCAACACAGAAGCAAAACGCACCAGATTCTCTCCAGCAGGACCTATACAGAGAATGCGCGGGCGTTTGCCTGGCTCAGCCTCTTCAGTCAATCTATCCGTTGTCTCATGCACATCCAGTCCCCAGAGCTGAATCTGGGGAACGATGCTCACATGATCAGGATGGACATCGATCATCACGGGTTCCGATGAGTTGCCCTTGATCAGCAAAACGTCAAATCCGCTGGACTTGAAGGTATGTGCCCATGTGCCACCGCAGTTAGAACTTCCGACTAATCCTGTTAACGGAGACTTAAAAACCATGTGCCCTCTGCACGATGTAGGAGCGCGCGTGCCGATTAGGGGAGAAGTGGCGATCACTATGACATTTTCTGGGCCGAGTGGATCACACAGCGGATCGATCTCGTCGAAGAAAATACGAGAAGCAAGACCTCTCCCTCCCAGGTAATCTTCAACGAGTGAGCCGTCCAAGGGCTTTTTTTTTATTGTTCCTTTGGAGAGGTCGATTTCAAGAATTTTTCCATGATATCCGAGTGATGTATACTGACTCATAGGAATAGACTCTTTCGATGGATTTCTAGCATACTAAAAGCCAGCCATCAAGACAAGAAGCATGAAACTGAAGCAAACTGAACAAAATCTTTCTTTTAAGGGCTGGTTGCATTATTATAGTATGATTAAAATGTGAGGTAAGTGACGATCATGAAGACGCTAAGATTTATTCTTTGGTTAGCCGTATTCGGGTCTCTTTGGGGGCTGAATGAGGTTTTGGCTGGAGAGGCTTTTTCTAGAGCAAATGTAACTCTGGGATCGGTGTGGCTCGCAGCCCTGATAGCTTTTGTCCTCGTGCCTCTCGGTTACGATCTAGGAAAAAAGGGAGAAACCTTCGTTCTTTCCAAGCCGACATGGGCCTATTTTTTTGGTTTTTTTTCCTTGGTTTCATATGGTCTCTAACCCGAATAGTCGGGTAATGCAGCATCAAAGTTCTCCATGGCCATAAAGGCAAAGCTCACGACATTCGACACCACTATGATTGTCGTGAGCCTTGTGATTGGCATTGGCATTTTCCGCACCCCGGCCATGGTCGCGAAATCCACACAAACTCCTTTCCTTTTTTTCACAGCATGGACTTTGGGAGGATTGATAAGCCTGCTGGGAGCTCTGACATTTGCTGAAATTGGATCCAGGTTTCCCAAGCCCGGCGCCTATTACAAAGTCGTGGCCGAATCCTACCATTCGTCCCTGGCCTTCATGTTCAATTGGGCAGGTATCTTGATTGCCAATGGAGCTGGGGCTGCAGCTGTGGCTATCATAGGAGCCGAATATCTTACTCCTATTCTTCTTTCCTCCAAGCATCAGACACAGCTTGCTGTTCAGCTTACAGCAGCTGTTCTTATTTTGTTTTTATTCGTCATCAATTATCTTGGCATCAAGACTGGAGCCTGGGCTCAGAATGTGCTGACTCTGTTGAAGATTGGCATGATCCTCATGCTTGTTTTCGTTGCGTTTCATTACAAAGGCACCCCTGCCGGAACAGTCGAAAAAGGCAGTTCAAGCCAGCCGCTCTGGTTGGCTTTGGGAGTGGGGCTCATTGCAGTGTTTTATACACACGGAGGGTATCAGAACACGATCAATTTTGGCGCCGATATGAAAAAAGCTTCAAGAAACATGCCGCGTGCCATACTCTACGGAATTCTCATCATAATAGCCTGCTATCTCCTGATCAATGTTGCCTATTTCAAAGTGCTAGGCCTCCCAGGAATTGCAGAGTCTAAGCTTGTGGCAGCAGAGGTGGCGCGTGTTATTTTTGGTGGGTTCGGTTATCTTTTTGTATCACTGGTCATATTTTTCTCAGCCATGGGATTTCTCAATGCCACATTCTTGCAACTTCCAAGAGCTTATTATGCAATGGCTGAAGATAGAACATTGCCCTCCATCTTCATGAAGGTCAATGAGAGGACCCAAGCCCAGGAGTTCACCCTTGTTTTTTTCACGGCCACAGTTCTCCTTTCAATCGTCTTTCTTGGGACATTTGAAAATATCGTGAACTATGTGATGTTCGTTGACGCCCTGAGTATTGCGTTTGTGGCATCGACCATATTTGTTCTAAGGAAACGAGCCAAACAACAAAACTTGGAATATAAAGGATATCGCGTTCCCCTTTATCCTACTGTGCCCGTTGTTTTTATCCTCTTTCTTGTTTTCGTATCCATGAATGTCCTTTGGAGCGAAACACGATCCGCCCTGTTTGGAGCGATTATCTTTGCTTCGGGATACCCGATTTTCCTCTTTATGCGAAGATTTAGAGGGATCAAACCTTAATCTCTTTTCCATTTGAAATTTGACCTCATGGATCTCCTGTTGTATAAGTTTGTTAAGATGAATAAAAAACTCATAGGATTTATAAAACACACCACAAATATTCTGAAATTAATGAGCATGTTTGGTACTGTAGCAGCTTTCAGTCTGTTCTATTGGAATTGTGGAGCCGCACAGAATCCTGTGGAATTGGTTGGCAAAGAAGTTGATTTGGCTTCGCTTGAAGGTGAGTGGGTAGGGAGTTATTATAGTAGGGACTCAGGAAGGAGTGGAAACATCAGATTTAAACTGACAGCCGGAGAAATGGAAGTATATGGAGATGTGGTCATGATTCCGCGTGGCTCAACCAAACCTTATCGCCCTGCCGGCCTGATGGATGAGACTGAAATTTCAATTCCTGTCCCAGAAGTGTTGTCCATAAGTTTCGTCAAAATTAAAGGAGGAGGTATAAGCGGGAAATTAACACCTTATTGGGATCCTGATATACAACGTCGCCTCATAACAACCTTTGAAGGGACTCTCGTTGGAGATAATATAGAAGGAACTTTTGAATCACGGATTGACCAATCTCCAATCTATTTTTATGGAACTTGGAAAGTAACCCGCAAAAAACTACCCTGAATCATTCATAAATACTCATGTTCATGAACAATTCAGGTTAACAATATTTTGTCATTTCATCACAAATAATTGTAGATATTTCCACTCAAAAAATATCCTCGTTAGGTCTATCTATAAGATATTAAACAAATTATAGTTTGGCATAATATTTGCTAATTAAAATGATGAGGAGGCGGGCATGACAAAGATGATCAACACATCCAAAAAGAATCTGAGGAAGCATTTTCAAACCATCGGGATAACCGGAGTTGTCTGTTCTTGGACGACTATGGCTTTTATCTGGTTCGGTTTGGCCACGGCATCCTACATCAGCTACTGTCTGACAGCAGGGCTTTTTGGTTTAGCTATGATAGCGGGCAAGAATTGACGATTTAAGAGATACAGTCACTCAGCGGGGCCTTTATATCAAGAGGGGGATAGAGGCGGATCAATCTCCATTGCAAGAAACATTTGGGAGGCATAAGTTGGGGAGGAGACTTCATGGTGACAAGCAAAATTTTCACATGTCATGATGGCTGTACTGTGCATATCTTTTCACATTTTGGGTTCGTTGTGTTAGGATGGGTTTCGTGGCAGAGCCAAAGCCTTTTTTACTGGTAAAGCTCATTTGCGGGATAATCGCTGGCGAAGAGAGTGTTTTTAAAAGAGCGGAGGATAAACTTGTCCATCTTTATGGACACATCGATCTTGAAAGTGCGACTTTTGCTTTTGATTTTACGGACTATTATGCCAAACAGATGGAAGAAGACCTGAAGAGGAAATTTCTGAGCTTTGAAAAGCTCATTTCTCCAGAGAAATTGAGCGATATGAAGATTCAAACAAATAAGCTCGAGGACGAGATAAAAGAAGAATTCGAGGCAGGCCACAGGATCGTAAACTTGGATCCTGGATATCTAACTCCATCGGCACTGATCATGGCCACAGCTAAAAATTTTGCCCATCGCGTCCCTCTACAAAACGGAATCTATGCTCACCTAGAGTTTCTCTTTGCGAAGGATGAAGTCAGGATCCTGGATTGGACTTATCCAGATTACAAGACTGAGGGCTACCAGAATTTCTTTCTGGATGTGCGCCGCGTTTATCTTTCCCAGCTCAAAAAAGAGACGGAAAGATAAGTCTTTCTCTTAGACGCTTAGTCCTCATCTATATCAAGCGCAGAAATTTCTCTTAATTTTTTGACAATCTCAGGAAGCTCACGCAGCACGCTATCCACATCCTCTTCTGTGTTGAATCGGCCAAGTGACATACGGATCGAGGATCTGGCGATTTCAGGTCGCAGTCCTATAGCGCTCAGAACATGCGAGACTTCCTCAGAGTCTTCACTGCAAGCAGATCCTGTCGAGACATAGATCTCTTTAGTGGCTAAGGACAACAGGATAGCTTCGGCCTCCAGTCCATAGAAGGAAAAATTAAGGGTCCATTTGATTCTCTCCTTCTCATCCCCGTTGAATTTTACTTTTGGGATGCTTTCCTCGATGCCTCTCTTTAAGCGATCGGCTAACTTCTCGATCCGTTTCTTGTCCCTATCACCCCTTTCCATCAGGATTTTAACGGCCTCTCCGAAGCCTACGATGCCTATGGTGTTCTCTGTACCTGCTCGCATGAGCCTTTCTTGATGTCCCCCGTAAATCAGTGGCATGATGTTCGTGCCTTTTCGAATATAGAGAGCGCCAATCCCCTTGGGACCATAGATTTTATGAGCTGAAATCGAGAGGAGGTCCACACCCAGCTTGTTCACGTTGACATCGATCTTTCCAAAACTCTGGACTGCGTCTGTGTGTACAAGTACACTTCTATCTCTGGCAATCTTGGCCACATCCTGGATAGGCTGGATGGTTCCCAATTCGTTGTTGGCATGCATGACAGAGATAAGAGCGGTTTGAGGCGTGATGGCCTCCTTCAAGAAATCGAGATCGATACTTCCATACTGATCAACCGGAATGAATGTGACTTTCATGCCTTTTCTCTCAAGGTAGTGAGCGGTTTCCATAACAGCTGGATGTTCGACCGCCGAGGTTATGAATTCGTTTTTCTCTGGCATGGCGTCGAAAACTCCGCGTATAGCGAAGTTGTCCGCTTCTGTACCTGAACCAGTGAATATAATCTCTGTCCGCTTAGCGTCCAATGCTTTAGCGATAGCCTCTCGGGTCTCGGTGATGATGTCTTTAACCACACGTCCGATAGGGTATAACGAGGAGGGATTGCCGAAGTGTTCCTTCAGGAACGCTGACATCTTTTCGGCAACTCGAGGATCTAAGGGAGTTGTGGCGTTGTTATCTAAATAGATCATGGTCTTATTGACTTCATGGGTGCCGATTTTTCAAAGATTATCCTGCCAGTTTCTCCTCAATAATTTTAACAACTTCAAATCCAGCCCTTTTCTGACCTTCCTTGGCTGCGGCTCCTATATGAGGAGTCACCAACACATTCGGATGATCGATCAATGCAAAATCATCTGGAGGCTCTTTTTCAAAAACATCGATGGCCGCTGCTCTGACCTTGCCTGATACAAGTGCAGCAAGAAGCGCTTTCTCATCCACAACACCGCCCCGAGAAGCATTGACCAAGATCACTCCGTCCTTCATCTTTGCAAACTCTTCATCGCTGATCATATGCCTTGTCTGATCCGTTAGCGGAAGATGCAAAGAAATTAAATCTGACTTAGCCAAGAGATCGTCCAAGCTGACCTGTTTGATATATAAATCTGATTGGACATCGATGACATCATAAACCAGGACTTGCATTCCAAAAGCCAGAGCACGTCTGGAAACCTCGAGTCCAATCCGTCCGCTTCCGATAATTCCAAGCGTTTTTTCGTACAGCTCTGTTCCCGAGAAAGTTTTTTTCTCCCATTTGTGAGCTTTCATCGAAAGATTTGCCTTGCCGTGGTTGCGCACAGCCGCCAGCATCAGGCCGAATGTGTGTTCTGCTACAGAGATTGTTGTAGCCGCTGGTGTGTTGGCAACCTGGATTCCCTTCTCTTTAGCTGCCGCAACATCGATATTGTCTAAGCCGATTCCGGCACGGGCAATGAGTTCGAGATTAGAGGCTGCATCGATCACATTTTTAGTGATTTTTGTTGCACTACGAACCACAACCACATGGAATTCCGGTATGGTTTTTACAAGTTCTGTCTCATCCATGCCCGTCTTCAGTGTAATTTCCAGGTTAAGTAAAGATTTAAGTGCGTCAAGCGCTTCTGGATTCATAGGATCGGCGACCAGTACCTTTTTCATTCCCAATTCTCCTTTAAAACATCCTCAGCGGCTTTTATGGCTTTTCCGCTTTCAAAGTCATACCCAAGCTCTGCAAGCGTCATCTCCATGGCACTCAGAGCGATGATGACATCAAATCCACCCATGTAACCCAAATGGGCAATCCTGAAGAATTCCCCTTTGTGAGGATCCTGAGCTCCAGCGATGTAAGCGCCATACTTACCCTGCATGAGCTTGACGAACTGGACGCCATCCACCCCTGTCGGGATTTTGACTGCTGTCAAGATATTTCCGGGTTTTTTGGACAGAAGCTCGAGACCGATAGCCTGAATGGCAGCACGGGTGGTATCTCCGAGAATACGATGATGTTCGAGAAGTTTTTCCAGCCCCATGGATTGGATGATCTCTAACGCCTTTTTCTGTTGAATGATCAAAGAGACAGCAGGGGTCCAAGGGGTCGTGCGTTTTCCGATGTTCTTCTTTGCTGGCTTGGCGTCGAAGTAAAACTTGGGCATGGTGGCTTTCTCGACGAAATCCCAGGCTTTGGGACTGAAGGCAATGTAGGCTAGTCCAGGAGGGATCATGAATGACTTTTGTGATCCTGCGACCAGGACATCTATTTTCCACTCATCCATAGGACAGGGAGTAGCACCGAGCCCTGAGATTCCATCAACGACCAAGATAGCATTTGTATCAGCCATAACTTCCCCATACCCTTGGATGTCGTACACGGTTCCAGAGGATGTTTCCGAAAGGGTGGAGAAGACAGCCTTTGTATCGGGCTGAGCTTGAAGTTCTGCAGCCAGTTGTTCTTTGGTGAAAGGTTCGCCCCACTCAAGGACAATCTCCTTGACCTCTGCCCCATATGCGCGGCAGATTTTTCCCCATCTTTCTCCGAATTTCCCTCCATTCATGGTGATAACTTTGTCTCCGGGACTGAGAGTGTTGACCACGGAAGCTTCCATGGCACCTGTGCCTGAGGAAGTTAGGATGAAGACGTCCTGTGCAGTCTGATAGACATATTTGAGACCCTCAGTGGTTGCCATGAAAATGTCTGAAAACTCAGGAGTTCGGTGATGAATGATGGACTCGGCAGCGGCAGATAGGACCTTATCAGGGATAGGTGTAGGTCCGGGAGAAAGAAGGTAGTATTTTTTTATCATATGAGACCTCCTTCAAACACGAGACACCCCTCGCCATCGTGTCTGATAGTATTGAAACACATAAAAGTAACAAAAAATCTTGAATCCGTCAATCAGAGCTGACGCAGGAGTTCAGTAAGGAGTGCTGTTCTCTCCACTAGAGAAGGAAGAAGCAAGTGTTCGTTTTCGGCGTGTATTCCCTCTCCATCCGGTCCCAATCCATCAATCGTAGGGATTCCCAGGCTTGAAGCGATAGAGGCGTCAGATCCTCCGCCAGTTCTCCCTGCTTCAAGTGGCATGTTCAATGAAGCCTCTGCGATTTCCCTGATCTGGGAAAGGAGTTTCATGGATGCCTCTGTCTTTTCCATCGGAGGAGTCGAGCTCTCCTTGGAGTAACGTATTTTTGCCCCTTGGCGCACTGGCTTCAATTGTTTAAAGGCGTCCAAGATTTTCTGTCTGTCACATTCGTCCAAAACCTCATATCAAGTGTTGCAGAAGCTTTCTCTGCTACGATATTCGCTTTTTCTCCACCGCTAATCAATCCAAAGTTCAGAGTGGTTCCTTTTGTCCTTCTCAGTTTTGTCAGAGACCTAAGTTGATCCATGAGTTCCTCTATGGCATTTGTTCCTTTATCAGGGGTTCCGGCGTGGGCTGCCTTACCCAAGACGTCGAGTCGTGTGACCAGACGACCTTTTCTCTGTATCTTCAGGCCTCCGCCAGGGAGAGCGGGTTCAAGACAAAGCACGTACTCAGATTTTCTAGCCAATTTTCGAATGATCTCGTAGGATGCCTCATTGCCGACTTCTTCTGCAGAATTGATGAACAAGAGGATATTTTTTTGCGGTTCGATATTCAACTCTCGCAATGTTTTTATGGCGTATATGGCCATGATCAATCCTGCTTTCATATCCAAGACACCAGGACCGAATACTTTTTGGCCGCTCAGATAAAAAGGCATGTTTTGAATTCTTCCCACAGGCCAGACAGTATCGATATGAGCGAGTACGAGAATTGTCTCTTTTTTTATTTTGGATTTTAAAGCAGGATAGTGGACAGTGTGAAAATCTCCTATCTCCTTTTGTGGGTACCGAGTAATTTTTGTTCCGATTTTTCTAAACTCTTTGATTATAAAATCAGAGCATTTGTCCACAGCTTTTTTATCCAAAGTAGGCGATTCTAGATGGACAGCCTCTTTCAGTAAGTTGATCATTTCCCCCTGACGTGACTTGAAATAATGCATGAATTCCATAACCTCTCCTTCATACGTTGCTAGATGTTTTGCACATAGTCCTGGATTCGTCTTAGTAAATTAATTTATCACAGCTCTAAGCAAACATAAAATAAAATTTTTAATGCGGAAGATTTGACAGGGCTCCCTCATTCAGCGATGATAAAAATATGAGATCAAAGCGTGTACTTCCACTTGCCTTTTTCATCTTAATTTTTTTGAGCAGGTTCATCCACGTATACGGAGAGATGCGGAACTTGAGCTTCCAAGCCAAGTTAGGCTTTGTATCCCCGTCCGAAAATTATATTCATTCCAGCTTAACAGGAGGATTAGGGATTGTCCTTCCTATAAAGGGTAACGTTTCCTTTTCCCTTGATCTTGGTTTTTGGAAAAGCTCTGTAGACGAAAAACCCAATAAATTTTATGAAGGGAAAATGACCTTAATACCATTTCTCGCCTCTTTCCGGTATTCCTTGTTGCCGGATAAAACGATAAATCCCTATGCTTATATCGGAACCGGTTATGTTATAACCCGTTTTAAGATGGAAAATATCATCACTCTCCCTGAAATAACCATCGACCAGAAAATCAAGAACGGACTTTGTGTGCATGCCGGAGCAGGGACAGATGTCAGAATTTCAGAATCATGTAGCGTGACCGCTGAGGGTTTCTATTTCAGCAGAAAAACAAAGGGAACAACGACAATTTCTGATATGAATGTTGGAGTGACTTCAGAGGAATTTTCGGTCAGATTGAACGCTTTCATTTTTCAGATTGGGGTGAAATATTTCTTCAAATAAGGGATTATTTTGAATTTCTTTTAAATCGGTATCAAGAAAAGCAGGACATAACTTTTTTGTAAAGTGTGGTCACTCCTCTGACAAGCCTTCCAAAGGTTCTCTGCTTCAACCTTACAGCACGAAATCGACACACCTCGTGACAGCACATACAATGGATACAGAGTGATTTGTCTATTTGAGCTGCGCTTTCCTGTCGCTGAGCAGCTCCCACAGGGCAGATATCAACACATTCCCAACAGGCCGTACATCTCTTTTTGTGGACTTCAGGTATCAATACCAGTTGACCTTGGATGAAGGCATGTATGAAAGCCGGGATTTTTTTCCGGATCAATCCAATGGCAATGACTGATTGTTTAAAATCTTTGACCTGAATGTCTTGAATCCCTTCTCCTAGAATCTCAATTTTTTCCAATTGACCCGTGCCGAGTTTCCTTTCATCCGCAAACTTTGTTGTGAGAATATCCAAGGGATCTAAACCTATGCTTATTGATGCCACAGCATCTAAGGCCACTGCATCTGGACTGGCAAAAATGAGTCCCACATTCTTGGGATTTCCTGCCGATGGTCCCTCTCCTTCCATGGCGACTATGGCGTCCATGATGTTCAGATGAGGAGGCGCACAGGAATAGATATCGACGAGCATCTGGCTAAAAAGCTCATTTTTAAAGAATTGACGATGGTAGCTGCATCGAAGCCCGTGCGGGATGATCCCGTACATGTTTTTTACCGCGCCGGTAAAGATCGTAAAAGAATGCGTCTTTAATTTGGGAAGGTTGATGATAAAGTCAGAGTCGAGCAGTAGAGGGGAAATATAAGTTTTTTTCAGCATTTCTCCCTCAAGGTCGAATCTGCGGAAGCCTGTTTCCTTGAGATTCACGAGAGGAATTTCGAGCTCGGTACAGACCTCACGGTAGCCCGAAACCAGAAATCCGTCTCTCTGTTTTGATTGGATATCGTCTCCCACGGTGATCGTGTAGCCGATGTCCTTTAACAAAAGAAGGACTTCTTTAGTGAAGACGGGATGAGTAACAATGGCCTCCTCGGGTGCCGAAGGAGGGGAGAGGTGATTGATCTTGACGAAGATCTTTGATCCTGGTTTGATGATGCTCTCCAGGCCTCCAAGAAGGGCGAGACTGTCAACCAACGCTTGATGAATCTGTTCACTCTTATAGTCTTGAATCCTTCGAACAGAAACTTTAACTTTTTCCATGATTCGCTGGGTATTATACCAAAGTCCATTGACTTCGCTATAAGAGTTTATTAGTTTAAATCCATGATCATCTGGATTGTGGCAGGGGAGGTGGCTTTTACACTTCTGATTTTATTCCTTGCATGGTTTGCAATCACCAGTTTTTTCGAAAAAGAGAAGAGGGCTTTCGGAAGGAGTTTTCTCTTGCTCTTGATGTTCATAGCTATGAATGGCATTTTTCTTCTGCTGCCTTTTTCGCAAAAAACATGGATGTTCAGCATCACAGCTTCTCTAATGGTGATTTTTATTCTCTGGTTTCTGTTGTCTCCGGCTCCAAAAAAGGCCGTCGAAATTGTCGGGACGATGAAGAAAATCGATGAAAGGGATGTGATCTTCACGCGATTCGATTACGAAGAGGGAAGTCAGATATTCCAAGACTATTACAGGAGGCATCCTGAGTTTGAGTCCATCGATAGAGAAATCAGAGATCTGCCTGATGTTCTCACTTCTTCCCATCTCAAAAAGGATCCAGTCCTCTTCTCGTTGGCGGCTGCAGAGTTTGATTTTCTTGAGCATTTGCTCACAGTGGTCGCAGGAAAGAAGGGCCCCAAGAAGGAATCTCTTCCAAAAGAGAAAAACACCCAGATCATTAAAAGTGTTATGGGCTATCTGGGTTCAAATCTCTGTGGCATTTGTGCCTTAAACCAGGCCTACGTCTATTCCCATGTGGGACGGGGATCAGAACCCTACGGCCGTGAAATCGAATTGGATCATAAGTATGCCATCGTGTTTGCTGTGGAGATGGATTTGGCTATGATCTCTGCAGCGCCTAAGGCTCCTGTGATCGTTGAGACAGCCAAAAAATATGTAGAGGCTGCTAAGATTTCGATCATTGCTGCCCATTTCATAGGACGCTTGGGTTTTTCAGCACGAGCTCACATCGCTGGGAGCAATTATCAGGTCATGCTTCCACCCTTGGGGTGGGAAGCCGGATTGGGTGAGCTGGGTAGGTTAGGAATATTGATAACAAGCAAAAGCGGTCCCCGAGCGAGGTTGGGCCTCATTACCACTGACATTCCGCTGATACCAGACAAACCAAAGGTGTTAGGAATCCAGGATTTTTGCGACAAATGCCAGAAATGCGCAAGAAACTGTCCGACTCAAGCCATATCTTATGGGAAAAAAGTAGAAGAAAATGGTGTAATCCGTTGGGTATTGAACCGCGAAGAGTGTTATAGATATTGGCGGAAGGCAGGGACAGACTGTGCCATGTGTATCTACGTCTGTCCTTATAGCAAACCCGACAATATTTTTCACAATTTTGTCAGGAAGGTTGCTTCCACATCTTCAAGTGCCCAAACTTTATCCGTATGGGGCGACGATTTCTTCTACGGCCGTGTTCCACAAAGAAAAAGATCCCCTTTCTCTTTTTGACTTTTTCAGCTTTGCCGATCGAATCTCAGTCATTCATCTTTTTAAAGCCTCCCTGTGTTTCTCCACAGCACGTTTGACACTGTTGTTTCAAATAATATATATGGAAGGAAAAGATGAGTTCTTTAGAAGGAGGCCACTCATGGAAACCACCCGAAGAGATTTTTTGAAAGGCCTTGGCCTGGGTCTGACAAGCCTCGGAGTTTTCGGGCTTTCAGGCAAAGAGGCCCTGGCGAAAATTCAAGGAAAAGTCGCAGAGGTCAAACATCTCTCTGCCGCCGAAGTAGCTAGGGATGAGGATTTTTGGTTTCACATCCAGCAAGCATTCAACACGGATCGAAGCATTGTCAACCTCAATAATGGAGGAGTCCATCCATCGCCAAAAATTGTGATGGATGCTTTAAAAAAATACATGGACTTTGCCAACGGGGCCCCCGTTCTCAACGAGTGGCAATACCTTCGGCCTCGAAAAGAGATGATTCGAAAGAAAATAGCCGACACTTTTGGCTGCTCCCCTGAGGAAATCGCCATTGTCCGGAATGTGACCGAAGCCCTTCAGATAGCCCTGCTTGGTCTGGAACTTAAACCAGGAGATGAGGTTTTAACCACAACACACGATTACCCTTCGATGAAAAATGCTTTATTCCAAAGGGAAAAAAGGGAAAGTGTTAAAGCAAAGCTTTTTTCCTTTCCTTATCCACCGAAAACCCTGAACGAACTGGCAGATCTTTTTGAGAAGAATGTGACACCCCGAACAAAGATGATTTTGATCTGTCACATCACCAACCTGACAGGTCAGATTTTCCCTGTCAAGGCTATATGTCGTATGGCACGAGAGCGAGGAATCGAAGTGGTGATCGATGGAGCCCATGCCTTTGGTCACTTCGAGTTCAAACAGAAAGACTTGGATTGTGATATCTATGGAGCCAATCTTCATAAATGGATGATGGCGCCCATCGGGACAGGGTTCCTGTATGTCAAAAAAGATAAGATAAAAAAAATTTGGCCTCTTTTTCCTTCGCCTGATCCACTGGAGGATGACATCAGAAAGTTTGAACATGTGGGAACACAGCCCGAATACCTCAAACTCGCTGCCGGGGATGCTCTAGATTTCCATCACGGGATAGGGGGGAAAAGGAAGGAAGAGAGACTCCGGTATCTCAGAAACTACTGGGCCAAAACTTTGGAAAAGCTGCCAGGTGTGAGGATCTTAACTTCTTATGATCCAGAACAATCCTGTGGCATAGGGACCTTCACCGTTGAGAACATGGATATGGGTCAATTGAGTCGAATCCTTTTCGATAAGCACAAGATTTATGTCATTACAGTCGGTGTGCCCCCTATGGAAGAGACAGGTGAAAATATCTCAGGAATGCGTGTCACTCCGAGCATCTATACCACGTTGAGAGATCTGGACATGTTTATCGAGGCTGTCACGCATTATGTGAAAAAGGGATTGCCGGAGTAAGAGGACATCATCAGAGGGATCGGATGAAAAAAAGATCTTGGGATCTCAATAAAGATATCAAACCGATAAGGAAAAACTTCCCGATTTTGGAACACTGTGTCTATTTGATCAGCAACTCTTTGGGAGCTGTCCCGTGTGCAGTCCAAGATGGGCTTGAGCGGTTTTATACACTTTGGGCTGAAGAAGGAGTAAGTGCCTGGGATATGGAGTGGTGGGATCTTTCAAGGAAAGTCGGAAATAAGGTGGCCTCGCTGATCGGAGCGGATGAAGATGGAGTGACCATGATGACCAATGCCACCCTTGCCCATTGGGTCGCGTTGTCCACACAATTCTCTCGAAAACAAAGGAGAAAAAAGATCATCATGACTGATCACGATTTTCCCTCTGTGATCTACAGCCTTTCTCAAATCTGTGCCTTCATGGGTTGGGAGCTCGATGTGATCGAAAGCAGAGGAAGACAAGGGATAAGCGCTGATGAAATCATAGACAGGATAGACGACCAAACTCTTTTTGTGGCCACCTCTCATGTTTATTTCAAATCAGCCTATGTTCAGGATATCAGACAAATCGCCAAGCATGCCTATCGAGTTGGTGCAATGTCCCTCATCGATGGTTATCATGCTCCTGGAACACTTCCAGTTGATGTCAATGAACTGGGCGTCGATTTCTATATTGGTGGCTGCTTGAAATGGTTGTGCGGGGGCCCTGGCAATGCCTTTCTGTATGTGCGACCCAGTCTTCGGAATACCCTTCGGCCCCAATTGACAGGATGGTTCGCTCATCGGATGCCCTTTTCCTTCTCTCCCCAGATGAGTTACACCGATGGTTCCTTCAGGTTTATGTCAGGGACACCCCCAATTCCCTGTTTGTACACCGCACAGGCAGGATTAGAAATAATTTTACGGATAGGAATCCATCGAATCCGTCAGAAATCTCTTGCTCAGACACGATTGATCATCGAAAGGGTAAAAGAAAGGGGATTCGATCTTTACACACCTGTCGAGAATCATTCGAGAGGTGGCGCTGTATCCCTGAGTTTACCCCATGCCTATCAGGTGAAACAGGCTCTGAATGAAAGAAAAGTGAAGGTGGATTTCAGAAAGGGAAGGGAAGACGAGGCCGATGTCATCCGAGTCGGACCTCATTTCTACACCGAAGACGAGGAGGTTGACCTCTTGTTCAATGCCATTGACGAGATCTTATCAAAAGGTGAATATAGAAAATATTCCGATAAAACGGAGCTTGTCGCTTAGCCTTTCAATCTTAAACTCAAACTGGAAGCATGAGCAGAGAAGGCCGTTAGCCTCATGAGAGAAGATGTTTTAAAAAAAGCAGGAATGGGTTATATTAAAAACTGTACAGAGAAGAACTCGAGGAAGAGGATTCGGGTGAATAAGATATCGAGGCGAAGATTTTTGAACGACTCGCTCTCGTTGATGGGCTCCGCTGTCGTCTTCCCTAGGATTCTTATGAGGAACACGTCCCTTCCTGCCTATCCCTCTTATATGAGACTTCACAAAGAGGGGACTCTTGCCAAACGGGTGGAGCAGCTACTCTCGGTCTACGAGAACTGCCATCTCTGTCCAAGAGACTGCCGGGTGGACAGGAGTAAAGGTCAAACCGGACGTTGTCTATCCACTGCAAAAGTCAAGGTCTCCAGTGCTGTTCCACATTTTGGGGAAGAATCGCCGCTCGTGGGAAGAAGGGGATCAGGCACCATCTTTTTTTCTAATTGCGGATTGCGATGTATCTACTGCCAGAATTATTCGATAAGCATCGATGGTGAAGGGATTGAAATATCAGACAAGCGGTTGGCTGAGGCCATGATCAAGCTCCAGAAGCTGGGCTGTCATAACATCAACTTGGTTACGCCGACACACTATGTCCCCAGCATCGTCAGCGCACTCCAAATGGCGATTGAGATGGGGCTTCGTATCCCTCTCGTGTATAACACCAGTGGATACGAGAAACTGGAGATTCTGCAGTTGCTGGAAGATATCGTTGACATCTATATGCCTGACTGCAAATACATGGACTCTGCTCACGCCGCAAAATATTCGGATGGAGCCTATAGCTATCCCTACTATGTTAAAATTGCACTCAAAGAGATGTTCAGACAGGTCGGTGATCTTCAGGTTGAGAAAGGAATTGCCGCTAGCGGTTTAATCATCCGGCATTTGGTCCTTCCCAACAGGATAGCTGGAACAGAAGAGTTCCTGAAATTCGTAGCTGAAACTCTTTCTAAAACAACCTACATCAACCTCATGAGGCAGTACAGACCTGAGTATAAGGCCCTTGAATGCCCAGAAATCGCCAGGAGAATCACCACGAAAGAATATAAAGAAGCATTAGACTGGGCGGGAAAATACGGATTGCATCGTCTGGATAAATAACTGGATAAATAACAAGTGAAACATTTAAAAATCTTCTTTCTTCTTATGTCCCTCCTATCTTATCTTTATGTCTTTTATACTGGGCTGAACGCTGAAGTTTTTTATCAGTGGAAGGATGTCTACATCGGGTCTTTGGAGGCCAAAGCTTGGGCAGGGCTGATGATTGTCCCGCATCCAGAGAGTGTTTTCGCTTTTCGTCTCAAGACTGTCAAGAAAGAAGATGAGGCCGAAGGAATAGACCATCTCTTTCTTGTCTCTGAAGTGGGTCCTCAATCTCCTGATGGGCAATATGCACGAATGAAATTCGATGTCGGTTTGCCTTTTGGAAAAGGAAATGATACGCCGATCCTTAAAAAACCCTCCAAGAAATTTTCGAATCTCGTGATGGAGTGGTCTCGCCAAAGTGAAAAAATAGTTATAGGAAGAATATCTGTCCCTGAAGAAATCGAGCTTCAGCTGATCCATTATTATCCTTGGGATTTTAAGGGAAAGTATCAACTCCTTCCGGACGGCCATCTCAGAGGGGAAGGCTCCTCATCCGAAAAACAGTATTATTTGTTTTGGACAAGCCGTCCGGGAATGAGAGTCGAATCCTCCAGAGAGAATGAACTGACACTAAACTTCCCCTCAGATAAAAAGGTCTACTTTGTAGCTGGTGTGGGAAAGGACCTGAGGATCCTCCAAAATCAGATATACAGGTATAAAAATGAAGGGGTTATTGATGGATTCTTGGAAGAAGAAGAGAAGAGGTATGAGCGGAAGAGAGTGAAGATTGAAGGGTTGTACAAAGGAGCTGAAAGGGCTATCACGAACAATCTTTTTTGGACGATTCTCTATCAACCAGGACATCACCGCTTCTACACTCCTGCTGGTCGACAATGGATTTTCCCCAAATCGGATGGGTCATCTGACCATTGGACAATTTTTGAATGGGACTCCTTTTTTAATGCCCTCTTACTTTCCGTGGAGAGTACAAAACACGCAAAGGAAGTCATGCGGTCTGTTCTCGAGGCTCAATATCCGAATGGAAACATACCCAATTGGCGAGGAAGATATGGGGGGACTCCAGACAGGTCAGAGCCACCCATTGGGTCCTACGTTGTGCTCAAGTGTTTTCAGAAAGACGGAGATTTGGAATTCCTTCAATATGCGTATCCTTTTCTTAAAAGATGGCATTCGTTCTGGAAGGCCAAAAAACCCAACGGCCAGGCTCGTCGCGACGGTAATGGAGATGGTCTTCTCGAATGGGGATCGGATACAGAGCTTGTAGCCTCCGATGTCCCATCTTGGGAGGAAGATGCCAGTGGTGAGACCCGTGCCAGTTGGGAGTCCGGTCAAGACGACCTTCCTAACTGGGATAGGGCTATTTTCAACGAGGATACAGGTACGCTAACCATGAATTGTCTGGACCTGAATGCATTGTATACTCTCGATGCTTGGTCCCTGGCAGAGATCGCTAAAATCCTAAAATATGAGAGTGAATTTTCCAGCTACTTGGCAGAATACAACCACATGAAAGATCTAATCAACAGATATCTTTGGGATGAAACGGAAGGATTTTATTTCGATAGATATTGGGATGGCCGGTTCTCTGAAAAAAAAGCTGCCTCGAATTTTTATCCTCTCATAGCTAAAATTCCTGATCAGGATAGAGCCCTGTTGATGATAAGGCGCCTTCTCAACGAGAGGGAATTTTGGGGGGAGTACGTCATACCCACCATCTCTCGAGATGATCCTGCCTTTAAGGATCAAGAGGATTGGAGAGGCAAGGTCTGGCCCCCACCCAACTATTTGATCTACCAAGGGCTTAAAGCCTATGGATTTGACGCTGTCGCCTCAGAAGTTGCCAAGAAGAGCGCAGCTTTATTTCTCCGCAGTTGGGAGAATTTCCAGCTCTGTTCGGAAAATTTCGATTCCCGAACAGGAGAGGCAGGGGGACGAAGATTCCGTAGCTGGGGACCGTTGTTTGCTCTTATCGCTCTGGAGGAGTACTTAGATTTCACCCCTTGGGATGGATTCAGGTTTGGTATGATAAAACCCGAACGGAAAGGGAAGTTATCCAGAGTATTTATTCAGGGAAGACATTATGGTGTGGAAGTCTCCCCCTCCAAAGTCAAGCTAAAAGAAGAGGGCAGGGATATTCTGGAAGCGAACAAATCCGCTGTGTTCCGCCACTTTCTTTATTCAGAAAGTGAAGTCTCGTTTGAGGTTAAAACCCTCGAGGAAACAGAAATTAAGATTCATTTCCTGACTAAAGGGAAATACCAGCTCGAGGTCAACAATCAATCTGTAGAGATCTTTGAGGGGAAATCGACAAAGGTGAAAGTGCCCGAAGGGGAACACAACATCCTTCTCTTACTTCTCGAGAAAAAAGATTAAGATGGTACCGTCATTGACCAAAAAGGAAATGAACGTGAGAAATCGTGCTGATGGAGTCAAACGTCTTTCACTGGAGGGAAAGGCGGTCCTGATTTCAGGAGCGGCGTCGGGTATCGGACTGGCAATAGCCAGACACATGGCTGAAGCAGGTGCAGATGTTGCGTTAATTGACATCGATGAGACACGTGGCAGACAAGCCGAGAGGGATATCCAAGCATTCGGGATTAAAGCAACATTTTATCGATGCGATGTCAGCCGAAGTCCCGATTGCCAAAAAACAGTCACAGAAGTCCTTCAGGATTTTGGGAGAATAGATATTCTCGTGAACAATGCAGGGATTATCAACAGGAAAAATATATTGGAATTGAGTGAGGTGGAATGGGATGCAGTCCTGAATACCAACTTGAAGGCTGTTTATCTTCTCTCCCGTTGTGTGGTGCCCAATATGGTTGAACATGGAGGAGGAAGCATCATCAACATCGGATCCGGCTGGGGTTTGAAAGGAGGACCAAAGGCTGCAGCCTATTGCGCAGCAAAAGGAGGGGTAGTCAACCTGACTCGAGCCATGGCCATAGATCACGGAATTCAAAACATACGGGTAAACTGCGTGTGTCCTGGGGATATTGATACGACACTTCTGCGAAAAGAAGCAGATCAACTCCAAATGAACTTTGAGGAATTTATCAAGGAGGCTGCCAAACGACCGATTCCTCGTATCGGCCATCCTGATGACGTAGCTAACGCGGTTCTTTACCTCGCAAGTGAGATGTCCAAGTGGGTAACAGGGTCTGTTTTGGTCATAGATGGCGGGGGATTGGCCTAGCGGACGACGACTAGGCAACTTTAATTCTTCTTCCACTTGTTGGCTCCAATCAAATATTATATGTATTTATGGAAAGGAGGACCTAATGAAAACCATCATATTAAGGATGACTTATTGCCTACTCATCATTCTTTTTTTGTTTCAGAGCCAGGTTGTCACAGCTGAAGAAGATATATCACTGAATGCCTTGAAGTTCAGATCCATCGGACCAGCCTTGACCTCAGGGAGGATATCTGATTTTGCCGTCAATCCTAAAAAGCCGAGCGAGTATTACGTGGCCACTTCTTCTGGCGGTGTCTGGAAAACAACAAACGCAGGAACGACCTATGAGCCGGTTTTTGATAACCAGGGCTCCTATTCTATCGGATGCGTCACAGTGGACCCTTATAATCACAATGTTGTTTGGGTTGGGACAGGAGAAAACAACAATCAGCGCAGTGTTGGTTATGGAGATGGTGTGTATAAATCCATAGACGGTGGAAAAACCTGGGAAAATGTGGGGCTCAAAACTTCAGAGCATATAGGAATGATCACCATCGATCCCAGAGATTCTAATGTGGTTTATGTAGCTGCTTACGGTCCGCTGTGGAGCGCAGGAGGGGAGAGAGGGCTCTATAAGACAACGGATGGAGGAATAACATGGGAAGCTGTGCTGACTATCAGTGAACACACGGGCGTCAGCGAAGTCCTCCTCGATCCCAGAGATCCAGATGTCGTCTATGCTGTGGCGCATCAGAGGCGGAGACATGTGTTTACCCTGATCGACGGGGGTCCTGAATCAGGGATTTATAAGTCCAAAGATGCTGGAAAAACTTGGAAAAAAATCAACAAGGGTTTGCCTAGCGGCGACCTGGGAAGGATAGGTTTGACCATATCCCCGGGCGACCCGGAATGTATCTATGCGATCGTGGAAGCTCAGGGAGATAAAGGAGGCTTTTACAGGAGCACAAACAGAGGGGCTTCTTGGGAGCGGAGAGGCAGTTACACTTCCAGGGGAAATTATTACCAGGAATTGTTCTGTGACCCTAAAAATCCTCTTCGAGTCTATTCTATGGATGTCTATCTTCAAGTCACGGATGATGGAGGAATAACATGGCAGAATCTCGGTGAGAAAAGCAAGCATGTCGATAATCATGCCATGTGGATAGATCCTGAGAACACAGATTACTACCTCGTGGGTTGTGATGGAGGAATCTATGAATCCTTTGATAGAGGAAAAACATGGAAGTATCTGCCGAATCTTCCGGTGACCCAATTCTACAAAGTGGCTATCGATTATGCCGAACCTTTCTACAATGTCTATGGCGGAACCCAGGATAATGCCAGCATTGGAGGACCTTCTCGAACATCAAGCGCGCATGGTATAGTCAATGCAGACTGGTACACCACACAAGGAGGAGACGGATTCGAATCACAGATTGATCCCTTGGATCCGAATATCGTTTATTCTCAATCTCAATACGGAAATCTGGTGCGTTTTGATAAAATGAGTGGGGAGAGGCTTGGAATCAAACCCAAGGAAAGAAAAGGAGAGAAATCTTACCGTTGGAACTGGGATGCTCCCCTGTTGATCAGCTCCCACTCCAACACCAGACTCTATTTTGCTGCCAACAAACTCTTCCGTAGCAACGACAGAGGAGGAAGCTGGAAGGTAATCAGCGATGACCTGACGCGCCAGATAGACCGTAACAAACTTGAAGTTATGGGTCGGATCTGGCCGATGGATGCAGTAGCTAAGAATGCATCCACATCTCCGTATGGGACAATCGTTGCCTTGGATGAGTCGCCGGTCCAAGAAGATTTGATATATGTGGGAACGGATGATGGTCTCATCCAGGTTACCGAAGATGGGGGGAACTCATGGCGAAAGATTGAAAGGTTCCCTGAAGTGCCGGAGAGGACCTATGTGAACGAAATCCTGGCTTCCCAGCACGATAGAGATACGGTTTATGCAGCCTTTAACAACCACAAAAACGGCGATTTCAAACCCTATGTGTTGAAGAGCACAGACGCTGGAAGAACATGGATTTCCATTTCTTCGAATTTACCGGAAAGGGGTTCTGTCTATGCGTTGGCAGAGGACCATGTCAACAGAAATCTGCTCTTTTGCGGGACAGAGTTTGGGGCGTTTGTATCTATGGATGGGGGAAAGTCCTGGAAACAATTGAAAGGAGGCCTCGCGACTATTGCTGTGCGGGATATTGCCATCCAAAAGAGAGAAAACGACCTTGTACTGGCTACATTCGGGCGTGGATTTTACATCCTGGATGACTATACTCCTCTTCGCCATCTCGATTCAGAGACATTGAATAGGGAAGCTTATATATTCCCGAAAAAAGATACATGGATGTATGTGGAGTACGGTCGGCTGGGCGGTGGAGACAAAGGTTCCCAGGGCGAGATGTATTTTACAGCAGATAATCCAGACTTTGGCGCGACTTTCACATATTACTTGAAAGAGAGCGTCCAGACTTTGAAAGATAAACGTGAAAAAGAAGAAAAAGATGCCATCAAGAACAAGAAGCCAGTCCATTATCCCTCCTATGAGCAGATGAGAGCCGAGGAAGAAGAAGAGGCTCCCTTCCTTGTCTTCACAATTGTGGATGAAGAGGGACACCTGGCACGTAGGCTCAGGGCTCCAGTTAAGGCCGGCCTTCACAGGATAACCTGGGATCTCAAATATCCTGCTGTCAATCCCACAAGCCTGAAAGATGCCAGCTCAACCTCCAGCGGTCCCTCTAGCACTTTTGCTCTTCCTGGGAGGTACACAGTTTACATGTCCAAGAATGTCAATGGAGAGGAAACAAAGCTCACAGAGCCTGTAGATTTTACCGCCAAGACTCTGGGTAATGTGTCTCTTCCGGCCGAAGATCGAGCAGAGCTCGTTACCTTCCAGAAGAAAGTGAGAGAGCTGTATAGAGCGGTAAATGCGGCTTCCGGTGTGGTCCGGGAGACCAGTGATAAGATTTCTCATTTCAAGGTGGCCTTGAAGAGCGTCGCAACAAAAGAGACAGAGCTTCGTGCAGAGATTCAGGCCTTGGAGAAAGAGGTGGTTGAAATCCAGCGCAAGTTGTTTGGCGATAGAACTCTCACGCGATTGGACAGGGATGCAGAACCTGGTTTATCCGCGCGTATTAGAGGGATCATCTATGATCAAATGCGATCAACGTCTGCGCCGACACAGTCTCAGAGAGATACATTCCAGATTGTGGCGGAAGAGTTCCCTCTGATTCTTGAGGCATTGAAGAAAATTGTCGAGGAAGATGTCAGGAAGATAGAAAAGAAGCTTGAGGAAATAGGTGCTCCCTATACACCTGGCCGGATACCGGAATGGAAACGAAAGTGAAAACAGCATTGAAACTTTCTGCTGGGAAGTTTTCAGTAGCTCTCCTGCTGGTCGTCTCTCATATCCTGCTCTCTGGCTGCCAAAAACATGCAGTATCTCCGGTTAAAAAAATCTTTGTGAATGGGCATATCGTAACAATGGATGAAGATAACCCAGAAGCGGAAGCTTTTGCTGTTGGAGGGGATCAATTTCTGGCCGTTGGAAAATCCGAAGAGATCATAAGCATGTATCCAAAAACCGAGAGGATTGACCTCCAAGGAAAGACAGTCATGCCGGGAATCATAGAATCCCACGGACATCTTCTGTCTCTCGGTCAGAGTTTTTTAGAGTTGAATTTAGAAGGATTAACAACGACAGAAGAAGTTGTTCAGAAGGTACATGATCGTGTGAAAGATACGCCTCCTGGCGAATGGATCACAGGTTGGGGATGGGATGAGGGAGCATGGGCCAAAAATTACCCAACCAATCAGGGCCTGAACGAGATTTCTCCGAATAATCCTGTGTATTTAAGAGGACTTCACGGTTTTGCCTGTTGGGCCAATGATAAGGCCTTGGCGGTGGCTGGCATAACTAAGGATACTCCAAATCCTCCCAATGGGGAGATTCTCAAAGACCCTCTAACAGGAAAACCCAATGGTATCTTGACCAATGCCGCCCAGGAGCTTCTCACCCAGCGTATCCCTCCGCTTGGACAAGATCAGATTCTAAAAGCGTTGAAGCTTGCCATCGATGAATGTTTGAAATTTGGTTTGACCACAGTCCATGAAGCCCGGACTACGTCTTCGATGCTTGAAGCGTTGCGCTTGCTGAAAGAGAAAGATGAACTTCGAGGCCGCGTCTACGCCATGCTTGATTGGACAGAGGAGGCACTCATCGAAGACTTTTTCCAAAGAGGGGCTGAAATCAATACCGAACACATGTTGACTATCCGCTGTATCAAGATTTTCGTGGATGGGGCTCTTGGTTCACGGGGAGCGGCGCTTCTCATGCCTTACAGCGATGATCCTGAGAATTCAGGACTCGTAGTCACTCCAGAAGAAGATGTCTACCGTTTAACCCTCAAGGCACTAAGGAACGGTTTGCAGGTTGCCGTGCATGCTATCGGAGACAGGGCCAACCGTCTAACATTAAACGCCTTTGAGCTTGCTCTCCTGGAGATCCCAGAAGTCAGAGACCATAGGCTACGAGTGGAGCACGCCCAGGTAGTAGCACTCGAGGATATTCCCAGGTTTGCTCCTTTAGGAAGTGTTCTCAGCATGCAGCCGTCTCATTGTACCTCGGATATGGGATGGGCAGAGGTACGAGTGGGGCCAGAACGCATCAAAGGAGCCTATGCCTGGCGCTCATTTCTGGATACAGGTGTCCATCTGACTCTGAATTCTGATTTTCCCGGAGAGACGCTAAATCCTTTTTTTGGAATGTATGCCGCCCTGACACGGCAAACTCCAGAAGGAGAGCCTCCTGAAGGTTGGTTTCCTAACCAATGCTTGACTCGAGAAGAGGTTCTAGGTTCCTATACAGTGGAGGCCGCTTATTCTGGTTTTGAAGAAGATATAAAGGGGAAAATAAAACAGGGAATGCTTGCTGACTTCATCCTGCTTTCAGAGGATATCTTGTCAATTCCAGTGAGAGGTTTTCTGTCCCTGCAGGTTGAACAAACCTACGTGGGTGGAAATTTAGTCTACACGCATCGGGAATAATTTCTCAAAAGACTTGACTTTATCGAAGATATAATAGAAATATTATCCTATCCAAATCGTGGAAAATGTTCCCAATCCGCAGAAGTTCTTTCCTTAATTAAGAAAATTTTAATAAAGGAGTGAACATGAATATCTATATCATTATCATTCTTTGTTATCTGGCTGTCCTGACCATCATGAACTTTTGGAGGTCGAGCCGGGTCAAGAGTAAAGAAGACATGATGGTTGCAGGCCGCCAAATATCCGTGACCAAGATGGTGTTCACCCTGATATGCACCTGGATCGGGAGTGGCACCTTTATTGCCGGAGCTGAACTTGCGGCTAAGGCTGGGTGGAGTTCTCTTTGGTTTCCTGCAGGCGCCTGGGTGGGTATCATCATTATATATTTTCTTGCAGCAAAGATAAGGACATTCGGCCAGTACACGGTAGGAGATATCCTGGAAGTCAGGTATGGTCCGATCGCAAGAGTCGTCGGAGCTATAGCCATTCTTATCAGCTTTACTGTTATTGTGAGCTATCAGTTCAAAGCTGGAGGATATATCCTGAATGCCATATCAGAAGGAGCCATTTCTGTAGATCAGGGCATATTCATGTCCTTTGTTTTTGTTACGGTTTTTACGGCTGTTGGAGGAATGATAGCTGTGGCTAACACCGATCTTCCAAACGGCATCATTATCTTGACCTCGACTATCTTAGCGACTCCTCTTACGATTATTGCCGCAGGAGGCTGGGAAAGGATCAAAGCCATTCTTCCTGAGACCCACTTCCAGGTCTTCAGTCAGGAATTCGGAGCCAATCCTTACCTGAAAATCCCAGCCATCGGTCTTTCCACACTCATGCTGATCCTCGGAGTCCAGAGCATGTACCAGAAGTTCTACAGTGCCCGGAATCCCCGTGAAGCCAAAAAAGCGGCTGGTATCTGGGTTGTGGGAACCATTATCGTCGAAGGCGTGGCCATAGTTATAGCCGTTTTCGCTGCAGCGTACTTCTGGCAGGAACTACAGGCCGGGACCATGGAACATGCAGCCGTGATTATTCAGGCAGCAAAGAGAATGATCTGGCCTCCTGTCGGTGTCTTATTGTTAGGTGCAGCCACAGCGGTTGTCATTTCGACGGGCATGAACTATTTGTTGTCTCCCACGACAACCTTGATGCACGATATTTATCTCAGGTTCAACAAAAAAGATAAATCCAAAAAGAAACTGGTGTGGCCGCAGAGAATATTGATTATCATTTTAGGAGTTATTGCATTTTTCTTGGGCTGGAAAATGGTGTCTGTGCTCGAGCAGGCCTATTTTGCCTATACTCTGTATGGTGTCGTTATAACCCCGGCTCTATTAGCTGCTCTGATTTGGAAGAGAGCCACAAAAACAGCAGGGATCGTTTCAATCATCTTGGGCACAATCGTGACGCTGAGCTTGAAACTCGCGGGTTCCTTCTGGCCGTCGATCATGAAACCCGTTGGTGACCCCAATGCAGATCCTTTCGGGATTCCTATCATCTACTGGGGCTTAGGAGTATCTGTCCTCAGTTTGATCTTGATTTCCTTTTTCACCAAGCGTCCCTCTAAAGAAGTGTTGTCCAGATTTTTTCCCGAAAAAGAAACAAAAAAACAACCATAAAAGGAGAAAACAATGCGCGTCAATTTTTTAAAGCTCATTGTCAGCCTTATCATCTGCCAGTTGGCCGGTTTCGTTGGCTCTCTCTTTACGACTCCCGCGATTCCCGAGTGGTATGCTTCTCTCCAAAAACCCTCCTTTACACCTCCGAATTGGCTATTTTCGCCGGTTTGGATCTCTCTCTTTCTACTGATGGGAGTTTCTCTCTATCTTCTTTGGCAAACTGCTTCTAAAAAAGAAGCAAAGTTGGCTCTTGTTCTTTTTTCTATTCAGCTTATTCTGAATGTGTTGTGGTCTGCTATCTTCTTCGGCTTGAAATCCCCGATGGTGGCTTTCATCGAGATCTTAGTTCTATGGGCAGCCATCTTCCTGACCATGACGAAATCATTAAAAGTTACAAAAGCGGCTGGTTATTTGCTTTTGCCCTATATCATCTGGGTTAGCTTTGCAGCTGTACTCAATTTCTTTCTATGGAAGTTAAATTAACCCGAGCAATTCAGGTTAAGAAACAGATTATTTTCTCTTGTCAGCGAGATAAGCTCTCTTGAGTGTATCACCCCTGACACCCTGTCTGAGAGCCTCTAGGGCTAAGACTTCATCCGGAGGGATATTGCCTAGGTTGACTTCAGGCCCAAACCGGATGATAAGCTCCTGCTGTTGATTCTTAATCGGAGCTTCCCAGAGGAGTCGATTGACATCTTCTACGCCTGCAATGATGTTATCCACCTCATCCTGTTTGATCTTCCCCTCTGGGTCGAAAATTCCTACTCCTCGTCCTGCCTCACGGGCTTCGATGATCACCTTGAGGGCTCCGTTTTCGAGATCCTCTTTGATCAGTTTGTGTACAACAGCGATCGGGAGGGCTTCCTTCGGGTCTTTCTTGCCCACCTCGGTTATCACTTTGAAATTCATTTCTAATGCGCGATGTATGATGTCTTTCCGTATTGCAGGATCCATTTCTATCGTCCCGTCTGAAATCTCG
>Ga0224495_10000593_pt1 | contig 28243 bp, 32 predicted proteins | sample SF_Jul11_sed_USG_FD_168128 | JGI IMG/M metagenome (GOLD analysis project Ga0224495, IMG submission 168128) | Sediment microbial communities from San Francisco Bay, California, United States - SF_Jul11_sed_USGS_4_1 | ecosystem: Environmental > Aquatic > Marine > Sediment | place: USA: California...
GCGTGGAACACCACCACCTCGTCGATGCGGTTGATAAACTCGGGACGGAAATAGGTCTTTACCTCACCCATCACCGCGAGCTTGACCACCTGGTAGTCGTCGCCTTCCATCTGCTGGATCATCTGCGAGCCGAGGTTGGAGGTCATCACGATCACGGTGTTTTTGAAGTCCACGGTGCGGCCCTGTCCGTCGGTCATGCGGCCGTCGTCCAGTGCCTGCAGTAAGACATTGAAAACATCGGGGTGCGCCTTCTCCACTTCGTCCAGCAGGATCACGCTGTATGGTTTGCGGCGTACCGCTTCGGTAAGGCCGCCGCCTTCCTCGTAGCCGACGTAGCCCGGCGGCGCACCGATCAGGCGCGCGACGGAATGCTTCTCCATGTATTCACTCATGTCGATGCGGATCAGGTGATCCTCTGAGTCGAACATGAAGCTGGCCAGCGCCTTGCACAGCTCGGTCTTGCCCACGCCGGTGGGGCCGAGGAACAGGAAGGAACCATAGGGACGGTTCGGGTCGGACAAGCCTGAACGCGAACGGCGGATCGCATCGGACACCAGGCGCACAGCCTCGTCCTGACCGACCACACGCTCGTGCAGCTTGTCTTCCATCTTGAGCAGCTTGTCGCGTTCGCCCTGCATCATCTTGCTGACCGGAATGCCGGTGGCACGGCTGACCACCTCGGCGATCTCTTCCGCGCCAACCTGGGTGCGCAGCAGTTTGTTTTTCTTGCCATTGCCTTCTGCTTCGCGCTTCGTAGCCTCCTTCAGTTTCTCTTCAAGCTGCGGCAGCTTGCCATATTGCAGTTCGGCGACCTGTTCAAGTTTACCTTCGCGTTGCAGGCGAGTGATTTCCGCTCGCACCTGCTCCATCTCTTCTTTCAGATTCGCGGTGCCCTGTGCAGCACCTTTCTCCGCCTTCCACACTTCTTCCAGGTCGGCGTACTCGCGTTCCAGCTTGTTGATCTCTTCTTCGATCAACGTATGGCGTTTCTTCGATGCTTCGTCCTTTTCCTTTTTTACCGCCTCGCGCTCGATCTTGAGCTGGATCAGACGACGCTCGAGCTTATCCATCACCTCGGGTTTGGAGTCGATCTCCATCTTCACGCGCGCGGCGGCCTCGTCGATCAGGTCGATGGCCTTGTCGGGCAGGAAGCGGTCGGTGATGTAGCGGTTGGAGAGTTCCGCCGCGGCAACGATGGCAGGGTCGGTGATGTCTACGCCGTGGTGCAGCTCGTAGCGCTCCTGCAGGCCGCGCAGGATCGCGATGGTGGATTCCACGCTCGGCTCGTCCACCAGCACCTTCTGAAAGCGGCGCTCCAGCGCGGCATCCTTCTCGATGTACTTACGGTATTCGTCCAGTGTGGTGGCGCCGACACAATGCAGCTCGCCGCGCGCCAGCGCCGGCTTGAGCATGTTGCCCGCATCCATCGCGCCCTCTGCCTTGCCTGCTCCAACCATGGTGTGCAGCTCGTCGATGAACACGATAGTCTGACCTTCGTCCTGTGCCAGCTCTTTGAGAACATTCTTCAGACGCTCCTCGAATTCACCGCGATATTTCGCACCGGCCAGCAGTGCGGCCATGTCCAGCGACAGCACTTTTTTATTCTTCAGCGTCTCGGGCACCTCGCCGTTGACGATGCGCTGTGCCAGTCCCTCTACAATGGCAGTCTTTCCGACACCAGGCTCTCCGATCAGCACCGGATTATTTTTGGTGCGACGCTGCAGCACCTGGATCGCGCGGCGGATCTCGTCGTCGCGGCCAATCACCGGATCAAGCTTGCCTGAACGAGCTCGCTCGGTGAGATCGATAGTGTATTTTTTCAGGGCTTCGCGCTGTCCTTCTGCCTCCTGTGAACCGACCGATTCGCCACCGCGTACGGCATTGATCGCCTGTTCCAGCGGAGCACGCGCCACACCGTGCTGTTTGAGCAGACGGCCGGTTTCGCCTTTGTCATCGCACGCCGCGAGCAGGAACATTTCGGACGCGATGAATTGGTCGCCACGCTTCTGCGCAGCCTTGTCGGTAAGGTTCAGCAAGTTGGAAAGGTCGCGTCCGACCTGCACCTCGCCACCATGGCCTTCCACTTTTGGCAGGCGCGACACGGCATCGTTTATCGCGGTCTTCAATGCATTTGTGTTGCCGCCGGCGCGTGCCAGCAGCGAACCCGCGCCGCTGTCGGCATCGTTGAGCAGAGCCAGCAGCAAGTGCTGCGGCTCGATGAACTGGTTGTCGCCGCCGACTGCAAGGCTTTGCGCATCCGAAAGGGCTTGTTGAAACTTGGTGGTAAATTTGTCGAAACGCATAACGTCTCCTTTAAAGCATTATTTGTCTAGCAGACAGATGGGGGGGCATGCCAGAATTTCAAGTGGCTATTGACCGCGCCTGGCCGCCGGAGTAGGTTGCCGCCATGAACCTCGAAACCTGGGAACTGCTGAGTTACATTGTCACCGTCGTTGGTCTGCCGCTGGCGATCTTCGTCTTCATCTATGAACAGCGTAAAGAACGCGACAACGAGGAAGAGGAGGTCTACCAGCAGCTTTCGGACAACTACCAGGATTTCCTCAAAGTGACACTGGCCAATCCGGATCTGCGCCTGTTTTCTGCCGCAAAAACGCCCGAGCTGGACGATTTGCAGCGCGAACGCATGTTCATCATCTTTACGATGCTGATATCGCTGTTCGAGCGCGCCTATCTGCTGCTCTACGAGGAGGACATGTCCGAAAGGCAGCTGCGTCGCTGGCGCTCGTGGGAGGACTACATGCGCGAGTGGTGCCAGCGCGAGGATTTCCGCGCAGCCATGGGAGAGCAGTTGCGCGGCGAAGATCCGGATTTCGTGAAGTACCTGCAGTCGCTGTCCGAACAGGTGCAGGATTGACCCGTACACCGCAGAATGACACCATAGCGCCCCATGAAACTCACCGAACTTTCCCTGCACATCCGCACCAACGTCCGCGCCGCGCTGGACGAGGACATCGGTAGCGGCGACCTCACCGCACAGTTGATTTCTGAAAACGCAGCGGCACATGCCACGGTCATTACCAGGGAAAGCATAGTGCTATGCGGAACACTATGGTTCGAGGAATGCTTTCTCGCACTTGATCCGAACTGCAAGATCAACTGGCTGGTAAAAGAAGGTGGGGTAGCCGAGGCTGGCTGGATACTTTGCGAAATGCAAGGCAATGCGCGCGCGATGCTTTCGGCCGAACGTCCCGCACTGAATTTTTTACAGACACTATCCGCCACCGCGACGCTGACGCTACGCTATGTCGAAGCGACGCTGGGTACCAATGCGAAGATCATGGACACGCGCAAGACCCTGCCCGGCCTGCGCATCGCGCAAAAATACGCGGTCAAGGTCGGCGGTGGCCATAACCAGCGCATCGGACTGTTCGACGGGATACTGATAAAAGAAAATCACATCGCCGCTGCCGGTGGCATCCGTCCCGTCCTGGAGGCCGCCTTTAAACTCGCTCCACATGGCACTTCGATTCAGGTCGAAGTGGAGAATCTCGGCGAATTGCACGAAGCACTGGAAGCGGGTGCGAAACTGGTGTTGCTCGACAACTTCAATCTGGATGACATGCGTAGCGCCGTTGAACTAAACTCCGGACGCGCGGAGCTGGAAGCATCCGGCGGCATCGATCTGGAAACGGTACGCCGCATCGCCGAAACCGGCGTGGATCGAATCTCGGTCGGTAGCCTGACCAAGAATGTGCGTGCAGTAGATTTATCGATGCGCTTCGATTGAATCCATAACGCTCTCAGCCCTCACTTACAGGAACGATAGCCAGATATTAGCTATGACACTGGTTAGCTGCTGGTCATCGATTGCCTGAACCAAACCCGCGCGCACAGTGATTGGCAATGAGTAGGCCAGCGTCATATCCAGCCTTGCTTCCACTCCAACAGACCGCTTCACGTCGCGGCTGACAAAAGTCGTATCCCAGACGCTTCCCCCCTCGTAGAAAACCGCGCCATGCAAACGCTTGAAGAAGAAGGGGGTATTGCCGAAACCGCGCTCGAGATTGAGGACCGGGAAACGGTATTCAGTGCTGAGCAGCCCGACATTCTGCCCGCGGTACTGGTTAACAGGGTAACCGCGCAGATAAACATTACTATCTTCGACATTGAGGGTGAAATCACCAGGGTTATCACCCCCCAACTGAAAGGCACGCTGCGGAATCACATCGCCGACCGATCTGCCGCTATAGGCGCGCACCAGCAGCACATGGTGATCGAACGGAAAATCGATGTATTCGTGCCAGTCTATACTGTATTTCTTGAGGTCAAAATCGCTGCCCAGTTTTTCGTCGAGTTGCTCGTAGCCGTACTCGATGCTGCGACCGTTTTCCGGGCTAATCGAATAGCCGTATTTCTCGGCGTTATTGTAGAGATAGCTTACCCTGCCGGATACCAGCTTACCCTGTGCCGGAGGCAATCCGGTGTAGCCGGGAGGCATTTGCGACAGCGCAGAAATGGTTTTGCTCCGGTAACCAAAAGTCAGCAGGTGTTGCCTGTCCAGCCTGAGCAACGGAAAAACCAAAGATACATCGAACATGCGGCTGCGCTCGATATAATCATCCAGGGGATCCACTACAGGCCCTTGCGACAATAGACCAGTATGGGTCATATCCATATCCTGAGTCCGCAATATCAAACTTGGATAAAGTCCATCGTACAGGTAATTAAGGTCATACCAGAATCGTTGTTTATCGGGGCCATACAACACACTGGCAACATAGCTATGATGTTCCACCGCATCCGCACCGAACGTCAGCAAACCGAACAGTCCGCCGCTGTAATTGCTGTAGCCTCCGTTGGGTAGCCATAGGTGCGGGATCAATGTCGGCAGCGGGTTGTAAGAGCTGGTTTGTGTGGCGACAGGCTGGTCGCTGTAGCTCATCGCCGGATAGGGATTGCGATATTCCGCTGCAATCTTCCAATCTGCCGGCCGATTATCGAGCACATGGATGTCATAGCCATTGGAACTGTAATTCGCAAAAGCAACCCTGCTATTATCGGGTGCGGGTGTGGGCATAAAGGCTCCGCCCAGTACATTACTGACCTGCGAGATTTGCCTGGTGGCAAGATCGTAAACGTAAAGATTGAAGGTACCGCTACGGTCGGACGAAAAATAGACTGATTTCCCGTCCGCACTCCATACGGCACCGCCATCAATTGCACGATCATGCATCAACTCGGCAATCTTGCTGCCTTTTTGATCGAGAATCCAGATGTCCTTATGGCCATCCGGCTGCCTAACACCGACCACAATCCGTTTCCCGTCCGGGCTGTAACGCGGCATTTCATACTGGTTATCGCTTTCGTCGGTGAGCCACTGGATATCAGCTTCTTCGCTCACTGCCCTGCCTGGCGGCAATATCAGGGTACCTAAGCGTGTCTTGCCCAGCTTGTTGGCTACAAATATCAGCTTTGCATTATCCGGCGATGGCGACGCATCACGGGCACGCAAATTTTGCGTGATACGTATCTCGTCGCCATGCTCGATGTCGAAATAATAAATGTCGTTGTAGAGATTGGCATTGCGCACTATCTCGGTACGGGTGAAATAAATGCCCCTGCCGTCCGGCTCCCATGCGATGCTCTGCCCCGACATCGCAATATTGTTCAATAGTTTCCGGTCATTGCTGCCATCAATATTGATCAAGTGTATCGACGGATGTTCGTCGGCATTTTCGACAGAGTAGGCGATCTTTCTGCCGTCCGGCGAAATCGCAGGCGCGATATTCCTGTAGCCGCCCCGGTTATTTTCATTCGGCGTCAACGCGCGCGATGCGCTCAATCCACGATTTTCCACCTGCTGCTTTTGTGTCTGATAGCGGTCGGACAAACTGTCCCTCCACTCCTGCCACAACGCGGGATAATCGCTCCCCAATGTGCGATTGGCTGTGCTGCTGACCAGGAAAGGCCATGCTCTCCCGCTATATTCGACGGAAACATCGGCCAGCTTTTCGCGCCCGTATTTCCCGGCGATGAATTCGCTGAATCTGCCGCCGAACAGATAGGGCACCTCCCCGGACGGCCATTTTTCGGTAAAGGTTCCAGCATGAGTGATAGGCGGGAAATCGTTATCCAACACAGCCATGCGCAGTATCATATCGGCGGACGGTGAGCGGTTACGCCCGCCCCCGGTCAATGCAGTTTCCTCGTTGACCGCCAGCCCTTCCTTCAACCAGGTAGGCTGCCACATATTCGGGAAATACAGATTCCCGAAAATCTTTCTCAGCACATCCGGACCGTCCTTGGTCATCTCCATATGAATAATGTGCGTGTACTCGTGTGTTATCAGCAACCTCATCCAGTCGTCATAGGGATGCGAACCAAAGCCTGGTTCTCCCAGCGGTGGCGTGATGTATAACGTGATCAGGTTATAAGGTAGCGTGGTTGCCCAACCATTGGTCGCATCCAGCGCGTCGATCAGTACAATGTTGGTACGCTCACGCGGCTCGGATTTCATGCGCGGCACGAGTTTGATGTGCGCATCCTCGGCGAGTATCGCCACCCTGTTGGCCAGAGATTCTTCTCCCTGATGATAATGGATCAGAAAATGCGGCGAAGTCAGCGTCATCCAGGAAAATGACGGGTCTGTTTTTGCAAAACTTGTCGGCAGATAACAAGCAAACAATATCAATAGCAGATTTTTCAAACACCGTGGCGCACCGGATCGAAGCAGCAACATGACTCACTCCCGAAAATACAACTCCCAACCCACCCGAAACTTTCGTTAACGGCGGTACAATAGCGCGCTAACGCAACCTGCATTTTACCAGCACTAATTCTGACCGGATAAACTCGAAAGCACCAGGCATGTTTGAAGTCATTATATTAGCTATTGCGCTGAGCATGGATGCCTTTGCCGTCTCCATCGGCCTCGGCTCCAAGGGCGGCGCACGCAGGCTGGGCTTGATGGCCGGGCTGTATTTCGGCAGCTTCCAGGCGCTGATGCCGCTGATCGGTTACGTCGGCGGCAAGGGCGTGCTAGGCTGGATCGAAGGTTACGCGCCTTGGATCGCCTTCGGCCTGCTCACGCTGATCGGCGGCAAGATGATCTACGAAGGCCTGCACGAAGGCATTGAGGAAGAAATTGCCGTGATCACCCACAAGTTGATGCTCATGCTCGCCATCGCCACCAGCATCGACGCGATTGCCGCCGGCTTCAGCCTGACGCTGCTCGACGTCAATGCCTTCCTCGCCTGCACGATCATCGGTGTCACTACTTTCGGATTCAGTCTGGCCGGAGTGCAGATCGGGAAAAAGAGCGGCACCTGGCTGGAGAACAAGGCTGAGATATTCGGCGGGGTGGTGTTGATCTTGATCGGGGTGAAGATAGTGGTGGTTTAGCAAAGCATAACCCGCCGGATGTTTTTTATTCATACGGCGCATTATGCCTTGCGGTTAAAGCTCGCGCACAGGATTGCTATTTTGTAAGCATCTCGGTCAATGAAGCAGACTTGTTCAGTACGGCCATCACCAGCCAGCCTGCACAAGCAAGGATGGCAGCAATGAACAGCCAGTTGTATATGCTCAACAAAGCTGCACTTAGGAACGGTTTGATCAGAAGCAGCAACACTGAATGAGCCAGTGCCACCACAATCAAACTGACGACCGGCAATATCAGATGCTGAATGGCCAACAGTTTACCCCCCTGTTTCCGGACGTAAATGGTTGCTTCACGTCCAAGTACCCAGCCAACAACCAGTGCTGCACCATAACCGAGAAACTCTACCACACGTGCTGCGCTAAGACGGCCCAGCGTGGTTTTCTCGAACAGGTTCATATTACCCAATGCTGCGGCCAGAATGATCGCTAGCAGGATTACTGCAACATAACGGATCGCCCAGCTCCAGTCATTCACTACATTTTTACTGCCCATTTTTCATCTCCATTGCAATACACGAAAGTTACTTCAACTCCAACACATCCTGCATGTCATACATACCCGCCGGATTCGCCTTGAGGAAGCGAGCGGCACGCAATGCACCCAGCGCAAAAGTGGCGCGGCTGCTGGCCTTGTGGGTGATCTCGACACGCTCGCCGGTGCCGGCGAACAATACCGTGTGGTCGCCGACGATGTCGCCGCCGCGTACGGTGGCAAAGCCTATCGTGGAGGGACCACGCTCGCCGGTGACGCCCTCGCGCCCGTAGACTGCGCATTTTTCCAGATCGCGCCCCAGCGTCTTAGCAACCACTTCGCCCATGCCGAGCGCGGTGCCTGAAGGGGCATCGACTTTATGCCGATGATGCGCCTCAATGATCTCGATGTCATAGCCCTGTGCCAGCACGCGCGAGGCGGTTTCCAGCAGTTTGAACACCAGGTTGACGCCGACACTCATGTTGGGCGCGAAGACGATGCCTATCTCCTGACCTGCTGCACCGAGTTGCGCCTTCTGCTGCGCATTAAGCCCAGTGGTGCCGACCACCATGTTGACGCCTAGCCTGCGGCAGATCTCCAGATGCACCATCGTCCCCTCGGGGCGGCTGAAGTCGATCAGCACATCGGCACCTTTCAGCGCGTTTGCCACATCCGCAGTGATCTTGACATCGGTTGATGCTCCGCATTCCTTGGCAGAATGGCCGACCAGCGCACTGCCGCTATGCTCCAGCGCAGCATGCAATTCCAGGTCGTCCGCCTGTGCAACACACTCCAGCAGTACCCTGCCCATGCGTCCGCCGCTGCCGACTATCGCTATTTTTATTTTATTCATGTTCCGCACCTATAATTTGCTCGCCATTTTTCAGCGGCGCTTCTTCAACAGGAAGACTACCATCAACGATGCGCGCCAGATTATCACCCTCAAAGTAAAGCGTCATGCTCTGTTGCTCCACTACTTTTCCAGCCTGCTCCAGGCTGTATACATAATCCCATCGGTTATCGTGAAATGGATCACTGATCATCGGCGTGCCTATCTCATAGCGCACTTGTCGCTTGGTCATTCCTATTTTGAGTTTCTCGCGCATCTCGGGGGTCACGAAGTTCCCCTGACGAATGTCCATTTTGTATGTGACACAGGATGACAGCAAAGGAAGAAGTAACAACAGGGAACATAAAACAGTTCTGATAAACATGACATTCCTAACAAATATACAAATTAAAGGCTGCGGCATGATACATCAGGCCCGTGTGCCCAGCATCTCCGCAGCATGTTTTCTCGTAGTCTCGGTAATCTTTACGCCTCCCAACATGCGTGCGATCTCCTCTACACGCCGCTCGCCTTCCAGTATGGCAATGCGGCTCAGGGTAACGCCATTTTCAACCGCCTTGCTCACTTGCCACTGCCAGTCCGCTGTAGCGGCAACTTGCGGCAGATGCGTAACGCACAACACTTGATAATCCTTGCCCAGTTTCCTCAATAGATGGCCAACGATCTCTGCCACGCGGCCGCCGATACCGCTGTCTACCTCGTCAAAGATCAATGTGGGAACGCTGGCCACTTGCGAGGTCGCAACTTGAATCGCAAGACTGATGCGGGATAGTTCACCCCCAGATGCAACCTTGGCCAAATTCCGCTTTGGAACGCCGGGGTTGGCGGCAACCTGGAATTCAACAGACTCCATGCCGTAGGCGGTTCCTTCCTCCAAAGGCAACAATGAGACGGAAAAGCTCCCTTCCTGCATAGCTAATGTCTGCATTGCAGCAGTGATCTCGTGCGATAATTTTTCTGCTGATTTTTTGCGCGCTGCCGAGATTTTTTTTGCTGCCGAGAGATATTCCCGCTGAGCAGATTTCTCCCGTTCCTCGAGCTCTGCCAAATCGTCTTCGCCTCCAAGTTCATCAAGGCGGGAAACGATACGTTGCAACGCCTCGTCAATCCGCTCCGGTGAAACTCTGTATTTTCGCGCGGCATCCATCACGTCCTGGATACGCTGCTCCTGATCACGTAATTGCTGCGGGTCTGTCTCCAGCCTCTCCTGATAATGACGAAGCGCATATACTGTTTCCTGTAATTCGGCCTGCGCACTTTCCAGCATACGCAGTATCTCGCCCAAGCCGGCGTCGTGTACCATGCCCTCACGAACGCGTGCGGCAAGCACATTGAGTTGAGCCAAGCACGAGCTATCGGCTTCGCTCAAAGTCTCCAGGCCAAATCCAGCGGTCTCCAGCAAGGAAACTGCATGGGACAGACGTGCATGCTCCTCCTGTAATGCCTGCCATTCCACAGCATTAAAGCCCAGCCCCTCTATCTCATTGCGCTGGAATTGCAACAGTTCTCGCTCGGCGGCCACAGCTTCTGCATTTTCACTGAGGCTGATGCGGCGGCGACGCAAAGTCTGCCATTCACGGTACAGAGCAGAAACCTTTTCCACACTTTCAGCAATACCTGCATATCCATCCAGCAATATGCGCTGCGTGTCAGGGCGCACAAGCGACTGGTGCGCATGTTGCCCATGGATATCCAGCAGATATTCGCCCACTTCGCGCAACTGTTGCTGTGTGGCGCTACGACCATTGATAAAGCCCCGCGAGCGACCACCCGCATCCAGCACACGGCGCAGCAGGCACACACCATCGTCACCCTCCATATCCTGTTCGCGTAACCATGCTTGCACTTGTGGTAGCGTGCTTACATCGAATTCGGCGGCAATTTCTGCGCGTTCGCAACCAATACGTACCATGGCCGCATCACCGCGCTCGCCGAGCGCTAGAGACAGCGCGTCGATCAGGATGGATTTGCCCGCCCCGGTCTCGCCGGTCAATGCAGTAAAACCAGAGGAGAAATCCAGCTCAAGAGAGGAAACGATAACGAAATCGCGGATACCGAGAAATTTCAGCATTGCAAAACCTTGGGAATTTGCGACGAACACTCTGAGAACAAAGCTCGAAGAAAATAATGGCCAGTGTATAGCCCACCTGCGTAAGAACTGCAGGCAGTACACAACGCACCTGCCAAAGCGTGCGGCAGATTTCCCTTGGCTTCCATCAGAGCATCTGGTTCCAGAGCAGCTTCTCTCGCAGCGTATGGTAGTAGCTATGGCCTACCGGGTGCAGCAGGCAGGCCGCATCCGGATGACGTGTGACCATGATTTTGTCATGCAGCTCCAGATCGAAACTGGTGTGGCTATCAAGTCGCAAGTAGATGTCGCCTGTGCGGTGGATCAGGATTTCCAGAACAGCGGTGCTCTTTACCACAATGGGGCGATTACTCAATGTGTGCGGGCTGATGGGAACCAACTCGATCACATCAAGGCTGGGGTGCAATATCGGACCGCCCGAGGACATCGCATACGCCGTGGAGCCAGTGGGTGTCGCGGCAATCAGTCCGTCTGCACGCTGATTGTATAAATACTCACCGTCAACACGCACCTCGAACTCGATCATGCTGCTTATATTATTGCGGTGGACAACGGCCTCGTTGAAAGCCAAGCCGGTGAAAACTTCAACCTCATTGCGCAGCACGCTTGCAGACAGCAACAGGCGCTGCTCCGTAATGAATTTACCTTCCAGCATCGCATCAATGCTGTCCAGCATATTTTCCAGCGTGAGATCGGTGAGAAAACCCAGTCGCCCCTGATTCACCCCGACCATAGGCACATGGCAAGGCGACAGCATGCGCGCAATATTCAGCATGGTGCCGTCGCCGCCCATTACAATGGCTAGATCCACCGAACATCCGATATCGGACAGGCTCATTTCAGTGTAGGAATGTTGTTTGAGATGCTCGGCCGTGAGGCTATCGACCACCACATTCACTCCTTTATTCGATAAAAACTCGGCCAAGCGCAGCAAAGGCTCGGCAATTTCCGGAGCCTTGTATTTACCTATCAGAGCAACGTTTCTAAAGGGGAATTTCATGGGTGGGATTAAACCACATCACCCATACAATGACAAAGCCGGGTAAGGTTGGATATATGCCGCACCAGTTTGCCGGGGTACAGACCTCCCCGATCCATGTTACAACGAAGAAATATAATCAGCCAGCGCCTCAATTTCAGCGTCGGTCAAATTTTTGGCAACACCATTCATCACCCCTCCAATGCTGTTGCTGCGTTCACCGCTTCTCCAATGGTTAAGCTGGGTTTTCAAGTAACCCTTTTGCTGCCCACCTATCACCGGATAGTCGTACACGTCTGGAGCCTGACCCTTGCCGTTCAAGCCGTGACAGCTCTGGCAAGGAGGTATGCCCCTATCCATATCGCCCTTGGTAAATAAATTCTCACCGACTTTATTTCCCCCTTTGCCGCCTCCAGACATCTGCTTCTGGCTAGCAAAGTACGCCGTGATATCGACAAGCTCGGCATCGCTGATAATCGCGGACATAGCGCTCATAATTTGGTGTTCGCGCGCTCCGGTCTGGAAATTTCTGAATTGCTTAGCGATATAAATGGAATATTGTCCGGCCAGCTTGGGAATCAAGCTATCCATACTGTTGCCATCTTCGCCATGGCATCCTTGGCACAGTGCCGATGTTGTAGCACCCACTGCCGGATCGCCGCTCCCCATACGTAGCTTGATTGCTGCTTGAGAATCGTCAGCAAACACAGGCACAACAGCAAACAAGGTAACTGTCAGCAGACACGCAGAAATACCGCTTTGAGCTCTAGTCATAATAATGGACTCCAAGGTAAAAGTAGATCAATTAAACCACATTACTTGTGCAATGACAAAGCCATATGGTCAGGAATTTTATTTCTGGCGGCTTGCAAAAATTGTACATCTCCGACTCGGTTAATCTCCCCAATCAGGATAATTCGGAATGGAGACCGTATCATCGTCGTATACGCCCTGCGCGGCCTGGGTATGGCACTTGTCGCAGAAGCTTAACGATTTCACTGCCGGATTTCCCTTGACCATTTTCTCCGGAATCTCTTCGTGCTTGCGCTTGATGTAATGCAACTCGGTAATCCTGAGCGGCGCTTCCACATAGGCTGTGGATTTAGATATCTTGCGCGAACGTTTGTACCATGATTTGTCCGCAGAATTTCCGCTTGCGTATGCGCGGATGGACTGCAGGACATCGTTATCCATTTCCGCATTGTCACCGAAGTGCTCTTTCAGCGATTCTGCAGTCAGCAGCTTCTGCCAGGATTGCTCCGGCAGCAGGCCGGGTTGATAGGCAAAGTGGCAATCGCCGCATTCGCTTTTGTATTGCTTGTCATCAACCGGCTTCACTTCTTTCATGCGGTTGACATTAAACAACCAGCCGGCAAAAGATTCTTCCGCCATGGCGGCACCATTCAGTAACAGCATACCCGCCAGCAATGCTGTAATTTTGATTTTTCCTTGCATCATCCCACCCCGTCACCAAGTCAATTTAATGGCTGCTCCCATAGCAACGCCACCAGCGATCCCCGTGGCTGGATGGCCGCTTTCCGGAGCCTTGGACACGGTATTCAACATCAGCATCGCCCCCAGCGCGCCCAGCATCACATGCAGGTTATCCGGGTCGGTTAAGCCATCCTCCAGGTGGAAATCGTCCCAGTGTGCCAACAAACCGGTGGTTACTGCGGCGGCAGCCATCGCGGCTGTCAAACGGCCAAGGGACTGATGCGTACCCTGAGTGCGGGATTTGGTGCTCACCGTGGCGCCCTCATCCTCGTCGGGTGCGGTTAGTGCTGTCACTGCCACCAAAGCCAGTGTCCCCAGTCCGAGCAATTTATGGGCATTGCTGCCGGAGAACATTGGCGGCTCGAATTCTGCTTGCTGCGCCAACAACTTTGCTGCCTTGTCTTCCAATGCCGCATCGCTCGGGCTAATCACGACCCCACTCTCGTTTAAAGCCACCATGTAGGAACCGGAACCCTGGGTATATGCCGCCACCTGGGACAAATCCGCGAAATCGGGCACCCCGACATCAGCACTCGTCCATCCAGATAAGCCCACCAGGCAAATACCGGCAGCGACTTTTTTAAAACAGTTATTGCGCTTCATTCATTGAGCCCCTGATTGAAAACCATTACCGATAAAGCATTACATTTTATAGCTTCCCCACCCGCCTTCTGATTTACAAATTCATCACACTGAATGCGACTGAAATTACCAGCAGCAACGCGCCCAGCCAGTTATATCCTTGTGGAATGCCTGTGGCAGATTCGGACGGTTTTAAGCCGGTAATCATTGAGCGCACAAGATTCTCACGGTGCAGCGCACTGCTGGCAAGCACTCCCGCGATATGCAATGTAACCACGACCAGCATGATATCTGTCGCCAGCCCGTGCATCTCGATCACAGCGTCACTGGCATTGTCCTGCAACGCCATTACTCCTGTTGCCCCCAGAAACAGGCCAAGAACCAGCAATAGCCAGACGGAAAGGCTGCCCGCCGGATTGTGCCCGAGATAGTGCTCGGGTTTTCTCCTGACCAGCGATATGAGATAGGCAATGATCTCCCCTGGTTTGAACAGGAATGAATTGAAGCGGGCATAACGTGTACCGATGAACCCCCACAGAATCCGGAAAACCAACAGGCCCAGCATGATGTAGCCGAATGCGATATGAATATCACGGTATTTCTCGGAATCCGAGGTGTAATATGCGATGCCGAATGCCAGCGCCTGCACCCAATGGAAAACGCGTGTCGGTGCATCCCAAACCAATATTTGCCTGATCATGCCCTACTCTATTTATTTGGGAATCTGTATATTACGTTCGCTGTAATCACCGATATCTGCCTGCGTATGGCAAATCGCGCAATTTGCCATACTTTTCACACGGGGATTATTCTTGACGCGTGAAGCCGCCTCGGCATGTTCGCTCCTGAACCACCGAGTTTCGGTGATACGCAATGGCCACTTGCCCGATGCTGTCGGGCTTGTTTTTTTCCTGCGCGCATTGTCCACCAGAAAAGTAGTTATCTCGCGTACTGACTCATCGTCAAGGCTAGCATCGCTGCCAAAGTGCTTATCCAGACCGGACATCACTTCGCGCCAGGATTCGGCGGGAAGAAACCGTGACGGAAAGGCAAGATGGCAGGCTCCGCATTCGGCCAGCCATTTGGGGTTGCTAACTTTTATTATTGACCCCTCATCATCTGCCTGCGCTACAGACATCCCCATACCGAAAACCAGCATCACGACAACTATCAAGGCTGGAAAATTATTTACTGTTACAGCCATAACGACCTCTTATTTCCCTATGGTTAGCAGGAAGGCAAGCATATCGCCTTTTTCTTGTGCGGTGCAGACACGATCCAGCACATCATTACAGTTGCGCTTGAACCATTTTTCAATCTTCTTCATGTCGGTAAATCGCTCGGCATTGGCAGAAGGCGCAAGGGGTTTGATCAATTTATCGCTCTTTGCATGCTTACCCGGTTCGGAAGGATTGTCGGTATGGCAAGAAGAACAACTCCACTCGTGACCATGTTTGGTCATATAGAAAGCCTCCCCTCTCGCGGCTGAAAAACCCTGAAAACCCGACTTTGCAGAAGCTTCCGCTTTGAACACGGCCAATACCTCGCCGGGAGTCTCTGCAAAAACCGGGGAAACCGCGAACCCTGTGAATACCAACAACACCAAACTTGGCAGAACCATCGATCTCAGCATGCATGAACTCCAGAATGAAACGACATGGCATAGGCATATCCATCGGGTAAAAGTTCAATTCCCACTTTCAATTTTAATTTTACTGGTGTATTCCCTATCTGAAATCCGGTCAAACTCAGTGCAGCCGATGGTAGAATCTGTGCCATGCTCAACGAACGTGCGCAAATCCTGCTTAAAACCCTGGTGGAACGCTATATCAGCGACGGCCAACCCGTCGGTTCGCGTACCTTGCAGCAATATTCCGGCCTTGAAGTAAGCCCCGCCACTATCCGCAACGTAATGGCTGACCTTGAAGACATCGGGCTAGTCAGCAGCCCGCATACTTCAGCGGGACGCATCCCAACCGGATTAGCTTATCGACTGTTCATTGACACTATGCTGGTCACCAAACCCTTGGACAACAAGCACGTAAAACAGATGGAAAACCAGTTGCAACCAGACAATCCATCCCGCCTGATTGCCCAGGCTTCCAGCATCCTCTCCGAGTTAACCCAGTTCGCCGGCGTGGTTGCCTCATCCAGACGCGATGCCATCACCATAAGACAGATCGAGTTTTTGCGTCTGAGTGAGAAACGCGTGTTACTGATTATTGTGATGCCGGACGGCGAGGTGGAAAACCGCGTATTAATGATGGAAAACGACTATACCCAGTCACAACTCACCGAGGCAGGAAATTTCCTCAACCAGCATTATATCGGCTGCAGCTTCTCACAGATTCGCGAAAAACTGCGTGGAGAATTACGCCAACTTCATCGTGACATGAGTGCCTTGATGGCTGCCGCATTAAGCGCTGGCGATGCGGCAGAAGCAAAGCAATCTAGAGATTATGTCATCACTGGTGAGCGCAACCTGTTGCACGTGGCAGACCTGTCCACTGATATGAACCGTTTACGTGCTCTGTTCAGCCTGTTCGAACAAAAAACAGAGCTACTGCAACTACTGGAAGCCAGCCGAAAGGGGCAGGGCATCCACATATTCGTCGGTAGCGAATCCGGCCTCGCTTCGCTCGAAGAGTGCAGTGTGATCACCTCGTCATATTCGGTAGATGGAAAAGTAGTCGGCACCCTCGCCGTCGTCGGGCCAAAACGCATGGACTATCAACGCGTCGTTCCCATTGTCGATATAACCGCCAAGCTGCTGGGCAACGCACTTTCAACGACTTAATAATCCGCAACAACAAACTCGCAAGGATACCGACTCATGGCTTATCAGACCGAACCCGACCACACTCACGGCATACCAGTCAAAACCGGCATCCTGCTGGTTAACCTCGGTACACCGGATACTCCCACTCCCGCGTCTGTACGCACCTACCTGAAAGAATTTCTCGGCGACCCGCGCGTAGTGGAGATCCCTAAAGCGATCTGGTGGGTAATCCTGAACGGCATCATCCTCAATACCCGCCCGAAAAAATCTGCCGCGAAATACGCATCGATCTGGATGAAGGAAGGATCGCCATTGCGCGTTTACACCGAAAAACAGACCTCGCTACTCAAAGGTTATTTGAGCCAGCGCACCAAAGCGCCCTACGTGGTGGACTATGCAATGCGCTATGGAAATCCGTCCATCCCCAGCGTGATCCGCAAACTCAAGGAACAAAACTGCCAGCGCATTCTGGTTGTGCCCATGTACCCCCAATATGCAGCCAGCAGCACCGGCACCGCTTTTGATATCGTATTCGCCGAACTGTTGAAAATGCGCAACATGCCCGGCGTGCGCACTATTAAAAACTTCCATGACGACCCCGGCTACATCAAGGCTCTGGCGAACAACATCAACGAATACTGGGCAAAAAACGGGCGCCCTGAAAAGCTGTTGATGAGCTTCCACGGCTTACCGAAATTCTCACTTGATAAAGGCGACCCCTACCACTGCGAATGCATCAAGACAGGGAGACTGCTTACACAGGAACTTGGCCTTAAGCCGGAACAGTTCGCACTCAGTTTCCAGTCCCGCTTCGGCAAAGCGGAATGGCTTAAACCCTACACTACCGCAACGCTACAGGAACTTGGCAAACAAAAAACCAAGCGTGTCGATGTCGTTTGTCCAGGCTTCGTCGCCGATTGCCTGGAAACGCTGGAAGAAATCGCAATAGAAGGCAAGGAAGATTTCCAACACGCGGGGGGGGGCGAATACCATTACATCCCCTGCCTTAACGAACGCGACGACTGGATACACGCGCTAACCGATCTGGTAATGGATAATTTGCATGGCTGGCTAGTGGAGTCGAATAAGATGGAATTGGAGCAAGGAAGGTTGAAGGCGATTGAAATGGGGGCGAAAAAATAAACTTGTTATATATGACAAGTTTGACGATCCATTAATAAAATAATCAACATGAGGGATAACTCAGCAAAGTTGACTTTGTTATTTTGATGTTAATTGAAATTTTTCAGGAGCAATGCCAATGTTCATGGCACATTTTGCAATCGGATTCGGCGCTAAATATGCCGCGCCCAAAGTCTCGCTGGGCACACTCTTTCTTGCGGCACAGTTCATTGACTTGCTGTGGCCCACATTACTCTTGCTCGGCAGCGAACGTGTAAACATCCTCACCGATGGCATCCGGCACCCGCCGCTTGATTTTGTGTATTACCCGTTCTCGCATAGCCTGCTGATGGTCACGGTCTGGGCAGCATTTTTCGCCGTAACCTATTTCGCCTTACACCGCAGCCGCCTAGATGCAATAGTGCTCGGTTTGGCGGTTGTCAGCCACTGGCTACTCGACCTGATCGTCCACTATCCAGATCTGCCCCTATACCCGGGTAATTCCCCGCTTATGGGTTTCGCGGTCTGGTCATCTCCCATGGTTGCGCTGGCACTGGAATTCACGATCTTCGTCCCGGGAGTTTGGCTATATCTGCGAGCTACCAAGGCAATCGACACAATCGGCAATTGGGCGCTCTGGCCACTGATTGCATTGCTGATTGCTATCAATCTCGGCAACACGTTCGGTGCACCACCACACAGCGTTGTTACAGTGGCTTGGATAGGGCAAGCCCAGTGGCTATTGGTGGCGTGGGGATACTGGGTGGACAAGCATCGCTCCGTAGTGTCAGGTATACATTAACATGCACCGCTACTGACTCGTAAAATGACTTCCAGCAATCCAATCGGAGTTTTCGACTCCGGCGTAGGTGGTTTGTCGGTGCTGCGCGAAATACGCCGCGAGCTGCCAAACGAGAACTTGCTGTATGTAGCTGACTCCGCCCATGCACCCTATGGCGACAAATCTGATGATGAAATCGAGGCGCGCGCCATCGCCATAGTCGAATTTCTGGTAAGCCGGCAGGCAAAGGCAATTGTTGTAGCCTGCAATACAGCTACAAGCGCCGCAATAGCAACATTGCGTGCAAGATTCCCAGTACCTATCGTGGCCATGGAACCCGCCGTTAAGCCAGCTGTGACGCACACAAAATCAGGGGTTATCGGCGTGCTAGCCACCAGCAGAACGCTCAGCAGCGGTAACTTTGCGCAATTATCCAAACGGTTCGGCGCAGACGTTAATCTTCTGATGCAAGCCTGTCCCGGTCTGGTCGAACAGGTAGAGTCTGGAAACTTGTCCGGAAACGACACACGACAATTGGTTGAAAGCTATGTATTACCACTGCTTAAACTCAATGCCGATACCCTTGTGCTTGGCTGCACACACTACCCGTTCCTTACCCCGCTTATTCAAGAGATCGCCGGTGCTTCTGTGACCATTATCAATCCTGCACCCGCAGTTGCACGCGAATTGCGTCGCCGACTAGAAAGTATCGCCATGCTGTCGCAAGGTGCAAAGCCAGGCATCGAACATTTCTGGTCCAGTGCCAAACCAGAAACAGCAAGAATGGTGATTGCACAATTGTGGAAATCCGGCATAACCGTACAATCTCTGCCGGATTCCTCTACCATGGTTGCAGACTGACGATTTATATCTTTCATCACCAGCAGGGTTTAGCCAGAAATCACGGCTACACACAAAATTCATGCCACCCAGAGACTCCATGGAAAAATTATTTCATCTCAACCGACTTGCTTTCTCCATTTCAAAACCCATATTACAGATGCCCCCAGATAGCTTTGAGGGGTAGGATTAATATCCCGCGTTTCAACTTTTCGAGGAGAGCTACCATGAACTTAGTTAAATGGGATCCTTTAGTAGAACTGGCTGATGTATCCAAACATTTGGATCGAATTTTCAGACGGTTCCCGACACGTGCAGATTCGGATGAAGAAGCATTAACACTGGCTGACTGGACGCCTACTGTTGATATCACCGAAACCGATGCAGCATACTTGATCAAGGGTGAAATTCCCGGCGTGGACAAGGCAGACGTCAAAGTCACCATAGAAAATGGCATGATTACGATGCGCGGCGAACGTAAGCAGGAAAAAGAAGAGAAGGGCAAAAAATACCACCGTATAGAACGCTCGTATGGCAGCTTCATGCGCAGCTTCCGGGTGCCGGATGATGTCGATGAAGCCGAGGTTAAGGCTGAATTCAAGGATGGCATGATTAATGTCACGCTGCCTAAGTCCGGCAAAGCCAAAGCAAAATTGATTAATGTTTCGATTACCTGAAACACAAGTGGCTCCCGTCCCAATGGGGCGGGAGGGGTCTGTGTTGCTGAAGGAGATAATCATGAGCAATCAATCACACCCGCCTGGTTTTTATCCCGTCCGGCGTGACAGGTTGTTGCAGGAACGGGTACATGACAGCTACCAGGCAAAGGGAAAGTTTCACGAACCGACATACTGCCCAGATTGTAATGCGGTGTTTCGCGCGGGACGATGGCAATGGCTTGAACACGGAAATGACGCACATCCAGTGACTTGTCCAGCTTGCCATCGGGAACGCGATCACTTTCCGGCTGGCTACGTATCATTAAGTGGAGATTTTCTTGCCGAGCACAATCAGGAAATACTGCACTTGATAAAAAATCGTGAGGCACGCGAAAAAGCGGGGCATCCGTTACAGCGCATCATGGACATTGAGACAACTGACGACGATGGCGTACAAGTAACCACCACCGATTCCCACTTGGCACGGAGTATCGGTGTCGCGCTTTATCATGCTTATCGAGGCGAACTTGCGTTTCACTACAATCCGGTACAAACCCTGTTGCGAGTCAAATGGAGCCGCTGACCGGGGGCTTTATTCGACGCGAACCAGCAGAACCGGTATTGATGCACCGCGTACCACGCCATCGGCAACGCTGCCCATCAGCAGGCGGCTTAGGCCCGAGCGTCCGTGTGTACCAATTACTATCAATTCAGCCGGCCACCGCCTCGCATCGTCGTCGATCACACTGGAGATGCGTTGCCCTCCGGCATCCAGCAATGCAGTTTCGACCGGCGCACCAGAATGCCGGGCTTTCTTCTCGGCCTGAACCAGTATCCGTTCGCCGGTATGCCGCGCCGCTTCCTGCAATGCGCTGGAATCAATAAATACGAAACTCTCCGCATCCAAGGGATAGATTTCCTCTATCACATAAACCAATCGCAACCGCGCCTTGCTGTCAGCCAGCCTGATAGCCTCCTGCAAAGCTCGCTCCGATGTCTCACTGCCGTCTATGGGAACCAGTATGCGCTGATACATGATTGTCTCCTTAGGTTTTTGTATGCAGAAATGCCGAACTACAACTTAATGAAATGCTCTCGGTAATGCTTCATCTCGTTGATAGATTCATAGATATCGGCAAGTGCCTCATGTTTGCCGTGTTTCTTTATTCCTTGCGCCATATCAGGCTTCCAGCGTTTCGCCAACTCTTTGAGTGTGCTCACGTCAAGATTGCGATAATGAAAATAATCTTCCAGCTTGGGCATCCAACGCGCCAGAAAACGCCTGTCCTGGCAGATGGAATTGCCGCACATCGGCGAAGTACGAGCCGGCACATATTCCTTTAGGAATTCCAGCATTTGCGCCTCAACCATGGCCTCGTCCAGCACGGAAGCTTTGACCTTGTCGATAAGGCCGGATTTCGCGTGTGTGGATTTATTCCACGCATCCATGCCATCCAGTATACTTCCGGGCTGGCTCACCACCAGCACTGGGGCTTCGGCGACGGTTTCCAGATTATTATCGGTGATCACCAGAGCAATCTCAATCACGCGATCAGTGTCCGGAATCAGTCCGGTCATCTCCATGTCTATCCAGATAAGGTGGTTTTGATTTTGTGCCATAATTGAAAAAAAGCTGACGTAATGAACGATAGAGCCTGTATTGTGTCATAAGAATACATCATGAGAACACCGAAATAACCCCTATGAACGCCACGCAATTCACTTATGTATTTATTTTTGCGCTGTCACTGACGACGCTGATAAAGTTATGGCTGGCAAGACGCCACCTGTTGTATATCGCAGCGCATCGCACCACCGTACCGCAGGCATTCCAGGAAAAAATCCAACTCGAGGACCACCAGAAAGCCGCGGATTATACCTCTGCAAAAACCCGCTTCGCCATGATAGGCATCCTGTTCGATGCAGTATTATTGCTTGCCTTTACGCTGGGGGGAGGCATCCAGTTTATCGCCAACATCTGCAACGGCTGGATCGGGTCACCGCTAGCGCAGGGGGTGTCAACCATCGTTGCCGTGCTGCTGCTTTCCTCTTTGCTGGAATCTCCGTTCAACCTTTATCGCACCTTCGTCATTGAAGCGCATTTTGGTTTCAACAAAATGACCCTTGCACTATACATCAAGGACACCCTGAAGGGATTGCTGATAGGTGCAATCCTCGGCCTTCCTTTGTTACTTGGTGTTTTGTGGCTGATGGAACGCATGGGTGAATATTGGTGGTTGTATGTGTGGCTGACATGGGTCATATTCAATTCGCTGATTTTGTTTATCTACCCGACTTTCATCGCACCTCTATTCAATAAATTCACCCCCATGCAGGATAAAGCGATGAAGTCACGCATTGAAGCGCTGTTGCAAAAGTGCGGATTCGCCACGAGCGGCCTGTTCGTAATGGATGGTTCGAAACGCAGTGCGCACGGCAACGCCTATTTTACCGGGTTCGGCAAGACCAAGCGCATCGTGTTCTTCGACACACTACTGGAAAGGCTAAGTGGCAGCGAGATCGAGGCAGTGCTGGCGCACGAGCTGGGACATTTCAAGAATCGTCACGTGATTAAACGCATCGCTATGACCTTTGCAATGAGTTTGGCATTCTTATGGATACTAGGCATGTTGATACAAACCACTTGGTTCTTTCACGGGCTGGGAGTCAGCTCGCCCTCCACCGCACTTGCCTTGATTCTGTTCTTCATGATCCTGCCCATATTCAGCTTCCTGCTGCACCCGCTGATGTCGGCATATTCGCGCAAACACGAATTTGAAGCAGATGCCTACTCCGCCCAACAAACCGCCGCATCAGATCTGGTAAGCGCGCTGGTCAAGCTTTATCAGGACAATGCTTCCACCCTCACGCCCGATCCATTGTATTCCAAGTTCTACGATTCGCACCCGCCTGCAGCGCTGCGCATCGCTCATTTACAAACCCGATGAACCAAACCAGGAGAAAACCATGAAATTGATAGCCACTGTGATTCTATTGTGCACTGCGACAACCTCTTTTGCCGACCCTTTTCCCAATGGCAACGCGCAAAACGGCCAGAAATTATTTGAGCAACACCAGTGCAACAGCTGCCACGATTCCATTATGGGGGGGGATGGCTTCAAAATATTTACCCGATTCAACCGAAAGGTAAGCACTCCCAGCAGCATGCTTGATCAAATCAACATATGCAGCGGCAATGTAAACGCCAAACTGAGCGAACAGGATAAGCAGGATCTGGGGGCTTACCTCAATCGTTTTTACAACCTGAAGTGAGCCACACATGAACACTATCTGTGATTTAGCCAACAAGCAGTGCAAACCATGTGAAGGTGGCGTACCTCCTTTAACCAATGCGGAGGCGGATAATCTGATGAAGCAGCTGGAAGGCTGGCATCGTTTCGATCACCTGATCAGCAAAACTTACCATTTCAAAGATTATTACCAGACTATCGCTTTTGTGAATGCAATCGCGTGGATGTCACACCACGAAGATCACCACCCTGACCTGACCGTCACTTACAACAGCTGTCAGGTTGAATACACCACCCACGCCATACACGGCCTGTCTGAAAACGACTTTATCTGCGCTGCAAAGGTAGACACACTATTCAAGATTTGAGCACCGTTATTCAGGGGCGGATTATCGCCGCATTCGGTCGCCAATATCTCGCGCAGCTTGCCGATGGCAGCAAGATTTTCTGCCTCACACGCGGAAAAAAAAGTGAGGTTGTATGTGGCGATATGGTAAGTCTCAAACTTACCGGTAATGCATCGGAGGAAAATGAAGCGAGTGCCCAGGGAGTGATCGAAAAAATTACGCCACGCAGTTCGCTTCTGCACCGTTCCGATGCCTTCCGTGAAAAACTTATTGCAGCAAACGTCACACAAATTATCATCGTGGTCGCAGCCGAACCCTCTTTCAGTGATGAACTTATGGCACGCTGCATGGTTGCTGCATTCAACCAGAATCTGGACGTTCTGATTGTCCTGAACAAATGCGACCTGATAGAACAGGCAGCCGCCGCAAGACAACAGCTTGCCCCCTATGCCGCCATTGGCTACCGCGTACTGGAACTGAGCGCAAAACAAGACGTGTCAGCGTTGCGCCCGTTATTGTTCGGGCACACCAGCGTACTGGTCGGGCAATCAGGTATGGGCAAATCCACACTGATCAACGCGTTACTGCCAGATGCGCAAGCATCCACCCGGGAAATTTCAGCAGTACTTGATTCCGGGAAACACACTACCACGCACGCTCGGTTGTATGAACTGGACAAGACCAGCAGCCTGATCGACTGCCCGGGTGTCCAGGCATTCGGTCTGCACCACCTGAGTTTTGGCGAAATAGAACAGGGCTTCGTAGAATTCGCAAAATATCTCGGTCAGTGCCGTTTTCATGACTGCCATCATCTGCACGAACCGGGCTGTGCATTGCGCAATGCCGTCAAAACGGGAGAAGTCAAGGCGCGCAGGCTAGAGCTGCTTCAGCGCATAAGCACCAACAAAGCTTGACGTGAGCGCTTTGCCCCTCCGGCAAGCACTCATGCAAATACTATTGCCTATTTTTCCCATCCCATTTTCTCAACCGCCAGACACAAATCCTGCCATGCCTTGTTTTTTTCGGACGGGCTGCGCAGCAAGTAGGCAGGATGATAAGTCACAACAAGCGGTATACCGTGATAATGGTGCAAGGTACCGCGTAAACTTCCAAGTGTCGCATTCCTGCCCAACAACGCATTCGAGGCAACCTTGCCAAGCGCGACGATCAGCCTTGGCTGAATCAGAACAATCTGGCGCTGCAAATACGGCAGGCAGGCATCGACTTCATTCGCTTCCGGCGCGCGATTGTTGGGAGGTCGGCATTTAACGATATTGGCGATGTAGACATTCTTGCCTCGCTGCAACTTGATCGCCATCAACATATTATCCAGCAACTTGCCCGCCTCGCCCACGAACGGCTCACCACGCGCATCTTCTTCCGCTCCTGGCCCTTCACCAACGAACAGCCAATCTGCTTTCTCATCGCCGACGCCAAAGACGGTCTGCATGCAACCGGTGCGGAGCTTGCATGCAGCACAATCATGCACTCGCTGCCTAAGTTGTGGCCAGCTTAAACTGCCAAGCTCCGATGCGGGTGCAATAATTTGGAATTTTCCGGGATTCTCATGCAACTCCGATTTAACTTCGTTAGCCGCTTGATGTACACCCACAGGCTCCGCCTCGCGTTTTTCGATCTTTCGCTCGATCACTATCGCCCCGGAAACAGACTGTCCAACCAGTACAGGTGCTTGTTGTTCATCCGTTGGCACGGCTGATTTCTTCCGCTCCCACTGCGGGTACAGATTCAATTCCCGCAACATCGCTTCGTTTCTATTCATCTACCCCACCCGTTAACTCACACGCCATTGTAATCGCATCCTCGGCATTACCTCCATTCCTGTAATAACCGCAACGCACGCCGACCTGAATGAAACCCATACTGCGATACAGTGCAAGCGCGGGGGCATTGGAAGCTCGAACTTCGAGAAAAACCAGTTTTAATTTATTCACGTGCGCAATCTCCAGCATCCTGTTCAACATCGCGCGCCCCAGTCCCCTGCGCTGCTGCCCCGCTGCCACACCGATGGTCAGCAGTTCCGCCTCGTCCGCCAGCGGCATCAGGATCGCATAGGCACGTATCTCTAAACCTTCTTCGGGATGGCCTGCCACCAGTTCCACGGAGTCCACCCGGCACAGGTAACCGCTCTCCAGCGCATCCGTGAAATTGCCACGCGTCCAGGGGTAGTGCTGCACTTCCTGTTCAATTGCCAGCACCGCATCGACATCAGCCGGCATCATCGGGCGTATCATTTCTTTTCATGCCCTGACTGGTTCTGTCGTTCACTGGTCTTCAATGCAACCTTGTCACGCAGGTACAGCGGCAGGGCCAGTGCGGCATCCACACCTTTATTCTGGGCGAACTTGGTCGCGCCCAGAACGACGATCGAGGCGGCTTGCGGGATAGCTGCGCCATTCACTCCCAGCAACCGCCGCGCATATCTTTCCTGCAATACTTCGCCATGTGCAGCAAAGCCGCTGCCTGTGCCGAACCAGTCGTCGCCCTCGATAACTGGCACCGCTTCCGGTTTGTACAGGCTGGGCTCGCACACCGCAGCCCAGCCATCAGCATTCTTTTCATATACGGCGTGATAGACCTCACCCATGCGTGCATCCAGCGCGGCGATCACCTTCGCTTTGCCTGATCCTTCGGCCAGTGCTTCCAGCGTGCAGATGCCGGCCACTGGCAAATCCGCTCCCAACGCCAGCCCCTGGGTCACTCCACAGGCGATGCGCACACCGGTAAATGAACCCGGGCCCATGCCGAATGCAATGCCATCACACTGCGTTACCTTGACACAGGCCTCTTGCAATAGCTCATCCAGCATCGGCATCAGCATCTCTGAATGTTTTTGCCCGACCAACTCGCAACGCGACCTAATCTCGCCGTCATGCCACAGTGCAACGGAGCAATATTCGGTAGAAGTATCTAAAGCAAGGATACGCATCAATTGGCGAGCAGCAGTACCACTGCCTGTGCCGCGATTCCCTCGCCGCGTCCGGTCAACCCCAGCTTTTCGGTCGTGGTCGCCTTGACATTGACCCCGCTACGCTCGATGCGCAGGTCGTCAGCGATGTTGGCGACCATCTGGTGGATGTGCGGCGCCATCTTCGGTGCCTGCGCAATGATAGTGGCATCGACATTGCCGACCCGATAGCCCTGTTCGCGCACAAGGTGCAGCGACTCACGCAACAGGATACGGCTGTCGATGTTTTTGAATTTGGCATCAGTATCAGCGAAGTGCTTGCCAATATCACCCAGTGCCGCCGCACCCAGCAGCGCATCGCAGATCGCGTGCAACAACACATCCGCGTCGGAATGGCCGAGCAATCCCTTCTCATAAGAGATTTCCACGCCGCCGATGATGAGCTTGCGCCCCGCTACCAGTTGATGAACATCGTAACCCTGGCCTATTCTCATTTGCGTTCCTTCAATATCAGTTCTGCCATCCTGATGTCCTGCGGGTAGGTCACTTTAAAATTGCTCGAATCTCCCTCTATCAACTTGGGTTTCAAGCCGAGTGCCTCGATCGCCGACGCTTCATCGGTGACGATTTTACTCTGTTGCAACGCCTGCGCCAGTAATCCTGCCCGGAACATCTGCGGAGTCTGCGCCTGCCATAATCCGACTCTCGGTTCGGTATGTTCGATGCGCTGCTGAGCATCGGCACGTTTCAATGTATCCGCGACCGGCACGGCTAAAATTCCACCCACCTTGTCTTCGCGCAACTCGGCGATCAGTTTCGACAGGTGTGCCTGTGTCAAGCAGGGGCGTGCCGCATCGTGCACCAGCACCCATTCGTCCGGTTCCAGCTCGGAAGCCAACAGGCCGTTAGTGACGCTTTCGGCGCGCGTTTCCCCGCCGCAGTACAGCGTCTCCAGTTTATCGCTGCAAGGAGTCCAGTCGTAGTTATGGAACAACGTGTCGTCCGGGGCAAGCACGACGAACACCGTTACGATGTCCGGATGAGCACACAGCGTGTTCAGGGCGTGCCAAATCATCGGCTGCCCGGCCAGCGGCAGGTACTGTTTGGGCAGTTCGCCGCCCATGCGTGCGCCGAAGCCGGCGGCGGGAACCAGTGCGTGGAATTCTGACATGGCAGGATTGTAAATTAAAAGGGAGGGCGCGCGCATCGCTTATAATGCGCTCCTTTGTTTCAGGCTGTTCCCATGCTGTTCTCGTCAAAACACTCCCGTCCCCGCTATACGAACCTGACCGGCTCGTCCGACTCGCTGGCCCTGGCACAGTACGCCGCACAACACTCCCCCCTGGTGGTGATCGCCGCCAATGCACTGGAAGCCCAGCGGCTGGTCGAGGAGATCCCGTTCTTCGATTCCAAATTGCGCGTGCACCTGCTGCCGGACTGGGAGACGCTGCCCTACGACCACTTCTCGCCGCACCAGGACCTGGTGTCCGAGCGCCTCGCCACACTGCACCATATCCGCAGCATCGGGCAACAATACGCCCGCCCCTCTCCTCAATCCTCTCCCGCCAGCGGGAGAGGAAGCGAACGAGAAAACCAATCTTTAATTCCTGCCCGCGATGTCGTGATCGTGCCGCTGACCACCGCGCTTTATCCGCTGCCGCCGGTCGAGCA
>Ga0224495_10000594_pt1 | contig 28228 bp, 23 predicted proteins | sample SF_Jul11_sed_USG_FD_168128 | JGI IMG/M metagenome (GOLD analysis project Ga0224495, IMG submission 168128) | Sediment microbial communities from San Francisco Bay, California, United States - SF_Jul11_sed_USGS_4_1 | ecosystem: Environmental > Aquatic > Marine > Sediment | place: USA: California...
GCCAGGAGTTCCTCACCTTCGGTCTCGGTGGCGAGGAGTATGGCATTCCCATCCTCAACGTGCAGGAGATCATCGGCTACGTACGCCCGACGCCGATCCCCAACACCCCGAGCTGGGTGTCCGGGGTCATCAACATCCGTGGCGTGGTCATCCCGGTGGTGGATGTGCGCACCCTGTTCTCCATGAGCCACAAGGACTACGACGCCACCAGCGTGATCATCGTCACCATGGTGGGCGAGCGCGTGATCGGCGCCGTGGTGGACCAGGTGAACGACGTGCTGGCGTTCAAGGAAAACGAGATGCAGGACACGCCGGAGGTCGCCAACGACATCCGCACCGACTACATCACCGGGCTGGGCAAGCTGGGGGATCGTCTGGTGATGCTGCTGGACATGGCCGAGGTGCTGTCGGGTGAAAACCTGCAGGCGCTGGCCGAATCCGCCGCCACCGTGCACCACGATCAGATCCGTTCCGCCGCCCAAACCGCCCATGCCGCCGATGCGAAGGCGGCGGCCGAAGCCGCGGAGCAGGCCAAGGCGGAAAAGACCGCCTCCCGCAGCAAGGGCGACGTCAAGCCGGAAACCGCCTGATCTCCAGCCAGCGGTCGTCCGCACCCTGCGGACTCCACATAAAAACGGCCCCGCCATCCGGTGGGGCCGTTTTGTTTTGGGGGCGATTTCAGAAAAGGCTTCCGGGGGTTACCGCCCTTGCGCGGAGCCACCCTTTTGGCCCCGCGGCCGCGTCTCCCACAGGTAAACCAGCACCACGGCGATCAGGGCGCCGGTGGCGTCGGCAGCCACGTCCAGAGGGTCGCTGTAGCGACGCGGCACGAAAATCTGATGGATCTCGTCACTCCCGCCATAAACAACGGCGCTGAAAAACGCCACCAGCAGGCTGCGCAGGTGCGGCCAGTTCGGCACCGCGCGGAACAGCCCCCAGGCCACCAGAAACGCCAGTGTGCCAAAGGCCCCGGCGTGCACCACCTTGTCGGCGCCGACGAACGGATAGTGCCGCACCGGCTGGGACTGGGACGACAGCCAGTAGATCAGGCCCGCGTGCGCCGCCGCCGGAAGCAGATAAAGGGCGCGGCGAATCAGCGGACTGCCCCGCGCGTCAGTTCGAAAGTTTTTCCGTCGGCAAGCCCGGCGGTTTCTAGGGGATCCTCTTCCCCGAGGTCCTCCCCCAGCAGGGCGCTGGAGGTGGCCGAGGTGATGCGCACGGTGCGGAACGTCCCCTGCCAGTCGGGGTCACCGGAAAAATGCACCAGCAGGTTTTCCTCCAGCCGCCCCGAAAGGCGCTCTGCATTGCGGCGGCTGACCCCCTCCACCAGCACTTCGCGCAGGCTACCCACCAAAGACTGGTGGCGGGCCAGGGTAATGGCTTTTTGCAGGGTGAGCAGTTTTTCCAGCCGGGCGCTGCGCACCTCGTCGTCCAGGTGGCCGTCCAGCGCCAGGGCGGCGGTGTTGGGGCGGCGCGAGTATTTGAAGCCGTACAGGTTGAGATAGCCGATGTCCCGTACCGCGTCGAGGGTTTGCTCAAAGTCCGCCCCGGTCTCGCCGGGGAAACCGACGATCATGTCGGTGGTGACGGCAATGTCGGGAATCAGGGCGCGAATGCGCTCGATGCGCCGCATATATTCGGCCACCGTGTAGCCGCGCCCCATGCGCTCCAGCACCCGGTTGGAACCGGATTGCAGGGGCAGATGCAGGTGGCGGGCAACTTTGGGGAGCCGCGCCAGGGTGTCCATCAGACGCTCGGAGAAATCCTTGGGGTGGCTGGTGGTATAGCGGATACGGCGGATGCCGGGGACGGCGTGGATGCGCTCCAGCAGCCCGGCAAAGTCGGTCCCGCAGGACAGGCCCCGACCGTAGGAAGTCACATTCTGTCCCAGCAGGGTGACTTCCACGCACCCGGCGGCAGCAAGCTGCTCCACCTCGTCCACAATCCCTTCCGGGGCGCGGGAAACCTCCGGGCCACGGGTGGCGGGCACCACGCAGAAGGCGCAGTGGTTGTCACACCCCTCCATCACGGTGACAAAGGCGCGCCAGGGGTCGGGCCGGACGTGGCTGTCGGGGGCGTCGGGCCGGGTGTGGATGTCTACCTCCACCAGCCGCTCGCCGGCCTCCAGGCGTGGCAGCATGTCTCCCAGTTGGCTGATGGCGCGGGAACCGAACACCAGGTTCACGCCCCGATCCCGCGCCAGGATGCGCGCCCCTTCCTGCTGGGCCACGCAACCGGCCACGGCGATCTTCATCGGCTGGCCGCGCTCGGCCTCCAGCATGCGCAGGCGGCCCAGATCGGAATAGACCTTGTTCTCGGCGCCGTCGCGGATGGAGCAGGTGTTGAGCACCACCAGTTCGGCATCGTCCGGAGTACTCACCATGGAATAGCCGCGATCGATCAGGGTTCCGGCGATGCGCTCGGAGTCCGACTCGTTCATCTGGCACCCGTAGGTGCGAATATGGAAGGTGCGCTGGTTCACTGGCTCCCGTAGTTCTCCCGCCGGGAACGGTCCCGGCCACGAAGCGGCGTCCGCCGCCTGTGCTATTCCGGCGCGGAGTGGTATATTCCTGTTTCCGGTCCGCGCCCCTCGGCCCGCCGACACCGCCCTCCCCCCTGCCGGATATGGACATCGGGGCGGGAACGGTTGGTGCGGACGCCGGTGGCGGGCGCGGACAGTATACCAAGGTTGTTTTTGCCACGGGCCGCCTTTTGCGCGCCCGGCGGCTTTGCGCTGGCCAACGGAGGGAGAGTTTTTCCGGTGCTGCCCCTGTCCGCCCGACCCTACCTGGTGCGCGCCATTTACGACTGGTGCGTCGCCGAAGGGCACACCCCGTATGTGCTGGCCGCCACCACCATACCCGGCGTACGCGTCCCCAAAGGCTACGAGCGCGACGGCCGCATCACCCTGAACATTGGCCCGCGCGCCGTGCAGTCCCTGGACCTGGGGCCGGACCGCATCCGCTTTTCCGCCCGCTTTGGCAACCAGCAGCAGATGGTGGAGGTGCCCCTCAAGGCCCTGGTGGCGATTTTTGCGGCGGAAACCCACGACGGCATGGTGTTCGGCGAGCCGGAGCCACACCGCACCGAGGCCCCCGCCGCAGAAAACGGGCCGGACGGCGCCGCCACGCCCCAACCGGCCACTGCCGGGAAACCGTCCGATCCGCAACTTGATCGGGAACAGCCCGATCCGGACGCGCCACCGCCCCGTCCCGGTCCGCGCCTGCGGCTGGTGAAATAGGGGCCGCCCCGGTGACATTCACACCCCGGCTGCCCGCAGCAGCCACCCACCCCCGCACGAGATACCCCATCATGATGCCGCTGATGCGCACCGCGATCCTGATTGCCGTTTTACTGTCCCTGTTGACCGTATGCGTCAATCCCGCCCTCGCGGCGCGGAAGAACTCCGACCCGGCTCCGGCCCGGACCACCGATGCCCCGCCCCCCACCAAGGTGGCCGATGGCGCGCCGGTGGCGCTGGACCTGGTGCCGGTGGGCAATGGCTTCAAAAAACCCCTGTTCCTGACCCACTCCGGAACCGGGGACGGGCAGCTTTTCGTGGTCGAGCAGACCGGACAGGTCCGCATTCTGGACCCCAGGGGGGGCAGCAGCCACAAACTGTTCGCCGACCTCGGCCCGCTGGCGGGCAAGGGGGTGGGAGAGCGCGGCCTGCTGGGCATGGCGTTCCACCCCCAGTTCAGCGCCAACGGACAGTTTTATGTCTACTTTACCGATCCACGGGGCAACATCGTGGTGGGGGAACTGCGCGTTACCCCAAAAAACCCGGACCGGGCAGACCCCGCCACCTTCCGCCCGCTGTTGTCCATCGACAACCCGCAACCCAACCACAACGGCGGTATGCTCGCCTTCGGGCCCGACGGCCGCCTTTACATCGGCGTGGGCGACGGCGGCGCCTCCGGCGACCTCTACGAGAACGCCCAGAACACCTATTCCCTGCTGGGCAAGATTTTGCGCATCGGGGTGGAGGGAGACAAAAAACGCGCCTACACGGTGCCGGACGACAACCCCTTCCTGCGCCGCACCGTCTACCGGCCGGAAATCTGGGCTCTGGGGCTGCGCAATCCGTGGCGTTTTTCCTTCGACCGCGCCAGCGGCGACATGTTCATCGCCGACGTGGGGGAAGACAACTGGGAGGAGATCAACTACGTTCCGGCGGATGCCGCCAGCGGGCAGGATTTTGGCTGGAACGTCATGGAGGGGACCCACTGTTTTCCCCCCGGCTCCGAGTTCCGCGAAACCAAACGCGGGTTGAAGCGCACCAAGCAGTGTGACCGGGGCACCCTGCCGGTGGCCGAATACAGCCACGACGCCGGTTGCTCGGTGATCGGCGGCTACGTTTACCGCGGCACGGCAATTCCACGCCTGACCGGCGCGTACCTGTTCTCCGATCTGTGCAGCGGCGTTCTGACCGCCCTGATACCGCGTGACGGCGATCCGGGCAATTTTTCCATGCGCGCCCTGCTGCAAACCGGCCTGCGCGTCAGCAGCTTCGGCGAGGGGGGGGATGGCGAACTCTACCTGCTGGACAACAAGGCCGGCGCCGTATACCGCATCGTGCCCCGCCCGTAGCCGCCGTCCCTGGCCTGCGGCCAAACCACTTGCCAAGGACGGGGGGGGGCCGCAACCGGGACCAAAAAAGGCCCCCGGCGCTGTCACGGCAAGGCCGGGCGGGCCGCCCTCGCCGGCCCTGCCGTGAGGCGGCTTCGCCCCTTACGGGACGAGGGGATCGGTGCCGTTCTGAATCTCCACCCCGTCGCCATCCGTATCCGCCAGGATCGGGTTGGTGTGGAAGGTCAGCACCTCCGCCCCGTCGCTCATGTTCACCGCAGGCCGGGAGCGGGTCACGTTGGAGTAAACCGGCTGGTAATAGCCCCCGGTGCAAGAGCCGCTGTTGAAAAGGCCGCCCCACTGGGTGCACACAAAGTAATTTCCGGTCTGTACCGATTCGGTGTAATACGCCACCGGCGCGGAGTCTCCGTCCGTGTCGGGGTTGGCCGGGTTGGTGTGATAGGTGTAGACCTCGTCCGCGTCGGTCAACCCGTCGCCGTCGCCGTCGCCGTCGCCGTCGAAGTCGTTGGTGGTGGTGGTGGTGGACACATTGTCCACCAGCCCGTCGCAGTTGTCGTCCACCCCGTTGAGAGCCTCGTAAGCGTTCGGGTTGATGGCCGCGTTGGCGTCGCTGCAGTCGCCGTTGGCGGGGGTGATGGTGTCGCCGTCGAAATCGCTGTTGGCGAGGCGTTGCTCCAGCATCAGCAGGCGCGCCGGAAGGTCGCCCAGATCGGCGCTGGCGGTGCAATCCTGGGCGGTGAAGAAGCCGTCGTGGTTGGTGTCCTCCGCCGCGTCGGCCACGCCGTTGCCGTTGGTGTCCCAGCAGCTCAATCCTGCCTGCCCCTGTGCGCCCTGCGGACCCGTTGCCCCCTGCGCCCCCTGCAAACCGTCGGTGCCCGGCAGCCCTTGCGGACCCGCCGGACCCGCCGGACCCGCCGGACCCTGCGGTCCGGGGATAAGCTGGATGGCGGCCAGTCCGGCTTCCAGGGCCTGGACCCGTTTCTCAACCGCCACCAGCCCGCCCTTTTGTGACTTGTCCCCTTCGAAATGCTCTGCCCCGCTCCGGGCCATGGCCCCGTTCACACCTACGCCCAGCAGCAACACAGCCATACCGGCTGCCATAAACACCTGCTTGCCCATGACTTCCCCCCGAATTCTGAAAATATTCGTCCGGTGTCGCCATTGCCGACGGACCCACAACGCCACCCGCCTCCCGCGTTGCCCGATCCACAAATCGTCATAAAAATGACGAAATATGGATGCACCCTACCACCAACCGGGAATTCGTCCAGACTCCTCCCCCTTTAGTGGCATTCCGGCCTCCGGGCGCCCACCTCCGGACACCGCTCGGGGGTTTCCTCACCCGACATGAATAAAAAATAAAATATTTACTTTTCATGAATGGCGCGCTAGGCTGGTTCACATGCACACTGTGGATTCCGATACCCGTTCACGCATCCTCGAAGCCGCCACGGCGCGCTTTCGCCAGTACGGCTTCGGCAAAACCACCATGGCCGAGATCGCCGACGACTGCGGCATGAGCGCCGCCAACCTGTATCGCTATTTCGAGAACAAGCAGGCCATCGGCACCGCCATCGCCTGCGGCTGCGTGGACGAGATGATGGACCGCCTGCGCCGGGTGGCGCGCGGCCAGGGATCGGCGGCGGACCGGCTGGAGCGCTTTCTGCTCACCGCCCTGTCCGTCATGTACGACAACCGGAGCACCCAGCCGCGCATGGCGGAACTGATCGAAAACCTGGTGAACGGCCAGGGCGAGATGCTGCACGAGGTCAAAATCCGCCCCATGGCCTCCCTGCTGGCGGAAATCCTCGCCGACGGGGCGAAAACCGGCGAGTTCGCCGTGGACGACGTGGTGCAGACGGCGCAGACCGTGCTGGCCGCCACCGTGGCCTTCCACGCCCCGTTCATCGTCATGGCCGGGGTGTTCACCCGCGAGCAGATGGAGCAGATGGCGCGGGACGTGGCCCGCCTGCTGGTGAAGGGACTGAAGACGCGATGATTTTTTTTGCCTTGCAGTGAATAATGTTTGAATCGTTCACATTTTACAGGTAGCTGTAAACAGCGTCCGCCAGAAATTTACGCGTGACCCCGGAGGAACACCCCATGTCCACACCCACCCCCCCAAAAGGCTCCGCAAGAAAATTCGGCGCATGGGTCATCCGCTGGCGCTGGGCCATTCTGGTGACGGTGCCACTGCTGGTGGTGGCCATGACGTCGGGGGCCAAGCGGCTTACCTTCAACGACGACTACAAGGTTTTCTTTGCCGCCGACAACCCGGAACTGCTGGCCTTCGAGCAGGTGCAGAACACCTATGTAAAAAACGAGACGGTGCTGTTCGCCCTGGCGCCGAAGGACGGCAACGCCTTCAGCCGCGCCACCCTGGGAGCGGTGCGCGAACTCACCGAGGCCTCCTGGCAGGTGCCCCACTCCCTGCGCGTGGACTCCCTCACCAACTTCCAGCACACCTACGCCAGGGGCGACGAACTGGTGGTGGAGGACCTGATCCCCGATCTGTCCACCATCACCGACGTCGACCTGGAACGCCGCAAGGAGCTGGCCCTGGCGGAGCCCCTGCTGCTGAACCGCGCCATCCCCCCCGCCGCCGACGTCACCGGCATCACCGTTACGGTGCAATTGCCCGACGGCAACAGCAGTACCGCCGCGCGCGAGACCATGGCCGAGGTCCACCGCCTGCTGGAGGAAGCCCGCGCCGCCCACCCGGACATCACCTATTACCTGTCCGGCACCCTGACCATGAACGCCGCCTTCGCCGAGGCCACCGAGCAGGACATGCGCACCCTGGTGCCCCTCATGTTCGGGGCTATCGTGCTGCTTACCCTGTTCCTCACCCGCACCATCACCGGTACCGTGGGAACGCTGCTGATCATGGCCTTTTCCATGCTGTCGGCCATGGGGCTGTTCGGCTGGTGGAACGGCCGCATCACCCCGCCGGTGGCCAGCGGCCCCACCATCATCCTGACCCTGGGGGTGGCCAACTCCATCCACATCCTGATGACCATGCTGCACGAGATGCACGCGGGCAAATCCAAACACGACGCCATCGTCGAGTCCATGCGCGTCAACCTGTGGCCGGTGTTCCTCACCTGCGCCACCACCGCCATCGGCTTTTTGTCCATGAATGCCGCCGACGTGCCGCCGTTCCGCGACCTGGGCAACCTGGTGGCGGGCGGCGTGATGCTGGTGTACGTCTTTTCGATCTTCTTCCTGCCCGCGTTTCTGGCGGTGCTGCCGGTGCGGGTCCGGGTGCGTCCGGACGGGGAACGTCACCTGCTGGACCACACCGGCGAGTTTGTGGTGAAGGCCCGCCGCCCCCTGATGTGGATCATGCTGGTGGTGGTCGCGGTGCTGTCCGTGGGCATCAGCCGCATCGAGGTCAACGACAATTTCGTGCAGTACTTCGACGAACGCTACGCCTTCCGCACCGACACCGATTTTGTCACCAGCCACCTTACCGGCATCGCCATTTACGACTATTCGCTGGACTCGGGGAAGGAGGAGGGCATCTCCGATCCGCGCTACCTGACCTTTCTGGAGGATTTTGCGGTCTGGTTGCGTCAGCAGCCGGAGGTCGCCCACGTCAACGTCCTCACCGACGTGGTCAAGCGCCTCAACCGCAACATGCACGCGGACGACCCGGCCTTTTACACCATTCCGGAAAACCGCCAGTTGGCCGCCCAGTACCTGTTGCTGTACGAGATGTCGGTGCCCTTCGGGCTGGACCTGAACAACCAGGTCAACGTCAGCCGCAGCGCCTCCAAGCTCACCGTCACCTACAAGCCGCTCACCACCCGCATGGCCCTGGACGTGGAACACCGCGCCGCCGGATGGCTTGCGGAACACATGCTCCCGGAATACTCCTGGCAGTTGGGGTCCCCCACGGTGATGTTCGCGCACGTCGCCTTCCGCAACATCAACAGCATGATCGGTGGCACCCTGCTGGCCCTGGTGCTGATCAGCGGGCTCATCATCGGCGCCGTGCGCAGCCTGAAAATCGGCTTGATCTCCCTGGTGCCGAATCTGGTGCCGGTGGCCATGGCCTTTGGCCTGTGGGGGCTGACGGTCAGCCGCGTGGGGCTGGCCACCAGCGTGGTGGCCGCCATGGCGCTGGGCATTGTGGTGGACGACTCCATTCACTTTTTGTCCAAGTACCTGCGCGGGCGCCGCGAGCACGGGCTGGACGAGGTGCGCGCGGTGCGTTATGCCTTCCATGTGGTAGGCACCCCCATCGTGTTCACCAGCATCATTCTGGTGGGCGGCTTCTTCGTGCTGGCGCTGTCGGGGTTCCAGCTCAACCAGCAACTCGGGCTGCTCACCGGCGCCACCCTGCTGTTCGCCCTGCTGGCCGATCTGCTGTTGCTGCCGCCCCTGTTGATGCTGCTGGACCGTTCCGCCCCGCCCGCCCCGGAAACCGGCGGACACCCCGCGTCGATTCACGGGGAGCAGGGCCAAAGCGGCCCCGCCGCGACGCCCCCCATGTCCGGCCCCCAAGGTTGACCTTCGGCCCCGAAACGGAAAGGATACCCCCATGCACCACCCATCCCGCATTCCCGCCGCCACCCGGGCCGTGGCCCTCGCCCTGCTGGCCGCCATCGCCTTCGCCCCGGCCCCGGCCAGCGCCGAAACTCCGGAGGAGCAGGGCCTGCGTCTGGCCCGCGAGGCCGACCAGCGCGACACCGGATGGGGAGACGCCACCAGCACCCTGACCATGATCCTCACCAACCGCCACGGCGAATCCTCGACGCGCCAGGTGCACAATCAGAACATGGAGGTGAAGGGCGACGGCGACAAGGCCCTGATCGTGTTCGACTCCCCCGCCGACGTGAAGGGCACCGCCCTGCTCTCCTTCGCCCACCTGACCGGCTCCGACGACCAGTGGCTGTACCTTCCGGCCCTCAAACGCGTCAAGCGCATCAGCTCCGGCAACAAGAGCGGCTCCTTCATGGGCAGCGAGTTCGCCTACGAGGACATCTCCGGCGACGAGCCGGAAAAATACACCCACCGCTACCTGAGGGACGAGGCGCTGGACGGCCAGCCCTGCCATGTGGTGGAGCGCGATCCGGTGGACCCCAACTCCGGCTATTCGCGCCAGATCGTGTGGTGGGACGTGGAACACCTGCGCGTTCAGAAGGTGGAGTACTACGACCGCAAGGGGTCACTGCTCAAGACCCTCACCTTCCACGACTACCGGCAATATCTGGACCGCTTCTGGCGCGCCCACGAATACCGCATGGTGAACCACCAGACCGGCAAGGGCACGGTACTGAAGTGGACCGACTACAAATTCCACAACGGCCTCACCGACGCCGACTTTACCCAGGCCGCCCTGCAACGGGCGCGCTAGGCGGACGGCGGATGTTCGTCAGGCGGCTCATCCAGCCGGGATTTTTCCGGCTCATCGGCCTGTTCCTCGCTTTTTTCACAGGCCTTTTCCCCGGCTTTTTCCCCAGCCTTTTCCCGGCTGGCGGCGCCACGGCGTGGGCGGCGCCGGAGGTCACCGGCAGCCTGGGGGTGGAGGGACGCTATTTTCCCGCCGACCCCGCCGATCCGGCCCAGCAGTCCGGCGACGCCTCGGCCTTTGCCGATGTGGAGTTCCATCAGTCCACGGCAGGGGGAAACTGGGACCTGACCGTGGCCCCCTTCTACCGCCACGACGGCGCCGATTCCGAACGCACCCACGGCGATCTGCGCGAGGCCTTCGTGCGCTGGATCAACCCCCGCGTGGAGCTGGCCGTGGGGTTGCGGCGGGTGTTCTGGGGGGTTACCGAAAGCCAGCATCTGGTAGACATCATCAACCAGACCGACGCAGTGGAAAACCCGGACGGCGAGGACAAGCTCGGCCAGCCCATGGTGATGGCCACCATTCCCGGCGCCAGCGGCACCCTGGACCTGTTCCTGCTGCCCTATTTTCGCGCGCGCACCTTCCCCGGCCCGGACGGCCGCCCGCGCACCCCGCTGGTGGTGGACGCCGATTACGCCCTGTACGAACACCCCGACCGCCGCCGTCACCCCGACAGCGCCGTGCGTTACAAACGATTGATGGGTCCACTGGAGGCGGCACTGTCGTATTTCCACGGCACCGGGCGCGAGCCCCTGCTCCTCCCCTCCGCCACCTGTCTGGCCCTGGGCTGCCCCCCCGGCGTGCTGGTCCCCTACTATCAGCAGATCAATCAGGCCGGGCTGGAGGCGCAGGTGGTTGCGGGCGACTGGCTGTGGAAGCTGGAGGCCATCCACCGCAGCGGCGAGATCGGGGGCGGCTGGTCGGCCTGGACGGCGGGTTACGAATACACCTTTCCCGCCGTATGGGGCACCTACATGGACCTGGGAGTCCTCACCGAACTGATGGGCGACAGCCGCGGCAACAACACCCTCAGCACGCCGTTCGAAGGGGACGCCATGCTCGGCGCCCGGCTGGCGGTGAACGATCTGGGCAGCACCGAACTGCTGGCGGGACTGATTGCCGATCCCGATGGCGAGTGGGGCGCCTTTGCAGAGGGATCACGCCGCTTCGGCAACCACCTGCGGGTGGAGCTGGAGGCCCGCCTGTTCGGCGGGGGCACCCCCCTTGCCCCCACGCCGTTTTACTACCTGCGCCGCGACGATTACCTGCAACTCACCCTCACCCACCATTTTTAGGGCCGGAAAATTTCAGGGCCGGAAAAAAGCCGGGGGGATCGGCACGCTTGTCCCCCTGCGGCTCAGGGGCTGAAGACCACCATGTCCCGCAGCGTCACACCGCACCCGGTACCGTCCCCGGTGGCCGGCGCAAACTGCAGCATCAGTTGCCCGCCGCCGTCATCCGGCACGCGCAGGGCGAACCCGGCGGTATCACCAGCGGGCACAATCCCCTGCCCGATCACCACCTCGCCACGGGCGCCGCTTACCAGCGCGGTCATCTCCATGTCGCCACAGGTGACGCCCCCCCCTGAAGGTCGGCCCTCCGCCAGGCCGCCAATGCCCGCCCCTGCCGCAACCAGGTCCACGCCCAGCACCGCCAGGGACGGAGCGGAGCTTCCGGATTGCGCGGGCTCCACCACCACCGCCCCCCGTCCCGGCCCAACGGCGACCGACGTGGCCGAAGAACCGGCCACCCACGCGGGCTGCACCACGCTCCAGCGGGGCATGGCGGCCCGGAACGCCGCCAGGGTACCCGCCACGGTGTGCGGGGAGGATTCGCGCACCCGCCGGAACAGATGAACCGTGAACGGGGCGTCCTGACCGTAAAAATCAAAAGTCCGGTCCAGTTCGACGAAATCCGCCGCCACCCCATCGCCCCGGACGAACATGCGCGCCACCGCCCCCACGATCTGCTGGTTGTCGGCCCCCAGGTGGTACTGCTCTGGCAATGCGGCAAGCACAATTTGCGCGCGCAGCAATTCGGTGATGGGCAACGGATCGCGCGAATCCACATGCGGCACCCGCTGGAACACCAGTGGAGTTTCCCCCGCGCCCCGTACCGCCTCGTCCACGGAACGCAGCAGGAAATTGTTCATGGGACCGGAACTGGCGGCCACGTAAATGGGGGAGCCATCATCCGCCACCTGCCGCAGAAATCGGTCGAACGTCAGGTACGCGTCGTAGTCCCGCGCCTGGCCGCGCTCGGGCAGCACCGGTGGCGGCAACAGATAGGGGGCCCGCCACGATGTGGAGACCAGAGCGGGCAGGAACACCGCCCCGGCCTGCGCCGCCAGCGCCAGCACCAACAAGCCGCGCAGCCAGATCCGATCACGCCGGTGCCCCCACCAGATGGCATGGAACCCCAGTCCGCATCCCACTGCGATGACCATCGGCCACACCTGCAACAGATGCTTGGCCCCCGGATACCGGGCCAGCACCAGCCAGAGCCCCAGCCACAAAATTCCCGCAGCGGGCAGGAACGCCACCCTTCCCGCCCGCTCGGGGCACTGCCGCAGGTACATGGCATACCCGGCCCCCGCCACCAGCAGCGGGAGGATTCCCAGCTTGAAGAGAAAATTCAGCAGGTACTCGCCGGGCGGCATGGCATACCCGGCATAAAGATTGCCGTAATTCCCGGCCAGCCGTTGGGCCACCCCCGGCGCCACCAGCACCAGGACCAGGAGTGCGCCCCCCCCCACCAGTCCCATACGCAGCGGCACCCCCAGCCAGGAACGCAGCGCCCGCCAGCCCCCGCCGGAAAGGCGGGGCAGTGCAAAACGGCCACCCCCGCCCGGAAAGCTGCCCGGAAAACCACCCAAAAAACTGCACAAAAAACTGCAATAGACAGCCAACAGGCCATACACCAGGGGACGCCGGAACAGCAAACACAGGGCCGTCAGCAACACCAGGGCGCCCAACGTGCGGCGTGATTCCAGAAGCGGGTCCCGCACCAGCAGCCAGACAATCAGCCCCAGCCACAACATCCCCCCCACGTCCGGCAGCATCTGCAGGGTGGGAATCCACGAAACGGAGCAGGACAGCGCCGCCAGCGTCGTCACCCAAAACACCCCGGAACGGTGCGAAGGGGCCATCTCCCGCGCGATCAGACCAATCACCAGGGCGGCGGGCACCAGATACATCCCCACCAGGCACAACATGATGATCCGCGGGGAAAAGCCGAAAACGGCGAACACCGGCAGCATGGGCAGGGAAAAAAGCCCGTTGTAGGGCTGGTAGCGGGCCGGCCCCAGAGAGGCCAGAAAGGCGCCGAACGAATGATGGATGGCGTCCCAGTGGGCAAACGCCAGATCGCGGTACACGCGGGGGTCGGCCTGCAAAAAAATCCGCTGATCGTCAATCACCCGGCCGGCAAACGCCAGGGCGATTGCGAACAGCAGCAGCACCCCCACCGGGGCGGCCAGACGCAACGCAACCGGACGCAGAGGCACCGTTCCGCCCTTCACCACAATTCCAAAACACGGGTGTTCACGAGGGCTCCCATCCTGTTCCGGGGTCGTCAGGCCAACCCGGCCCGCCACACCGCCACCCGCGGGGCGGCCACGCCGCCGCTGATCGTAGCACCCGTCGGCACGGAAGTCACCACGGCCGGGGCCGCCCGCAAAAAAGCCCCCGCCCGGTTTCCCGGACGGGGGCCTTGTCATGCAATCCGCGTTACACCGCCGGAAAAACCCGCCGGAAAAACCCGCCGGAAAAACCCGGCGACCTCACCGGATGAGCGTCAGTGACCGTGGGGGTTGGCACCGGCGGGGGCACCTGCCTCCACCTTGATCAACTCCACCTCGAACACCAGCACGGCGTTGGGGCCGATGATGCCGCCCTGGCCGCGCGGGCCGTAGGCCAGATCGGAGGGGATGACCACCTCCCACTTGGAACCTTCCTGCATCAGTTGCAGCGCTTCCACCCAGCCGGGGATCACGCCGCCCACCGGGAAGGTGGCCGGCTCGTTGCGCTTGTAGGAGCTGTCGAACTCGGTGCCGTCGATCAGGGCGCCCTTGTAGTTCACGGTCACCTGATCGCTGGGGGTCGGCTTTTTGCCCTTGCCCGCGGTGATCACGCGGTACTGCAGGCCACTGGCGGTGGTCTGCACGCCCTTTTTCTTCTTGTTGGCGGCCAGGAACGCCTCGCCGGCGGCGCGGTTGGTCTCGGCCTGCTTGTTCATGGCTTCCATCTGCTGCTGCTGGAAGGCCATCATGGTCTCGCGGATCTGATCCTGGGTGAGACGCGGATCCTTCTTGGCAATGGCATCCTCGACGCCGGCGGTGAACGCCGCCACGTCCAGGTTCACATGGTCGGCGGTAAGCCCTTCGCCCACCTGCATGCCGATGCTGTAGCTCACCTTGGAGTCCAGGCTCTCCAGCTTGACGTCGCCGGACCCGGCCATCGCGTTGGTGACCACCGCGCCCAGTGCGGCGCTGACGAGCAGGGCCGCACCGGCGGCCAGCAGTACCTGTTTCTTCATCGCATCCCCTTCGTTGTGTTGATTAGGTTGCATACCGCAACGCTATCTGATTGCCGGTTGCGCGTCGCCGTCTCCCGACTGCCGGTGGGGCGCCGCGCAACATGGGACCAAATTCCGCCACCGGGCCGCCGCTCGGTCCGGGAGGAATCAAAAAACCGTTCGGGCGACTGCCGCCCGCGCCTCCCGGAATATCCACCCTCCGGATACTCCGTCTGAATTCCGTTGCGGAACAGAAGCAGGGGAGCCCGGAGCCGGATTCCGTCCGGGTCACTGCCCCGCAACCCCCGCAACCACCCCGGCAAAATGCCGGTTGTGGGGCAGGCGAGGAAGTGGCGCGGAAGAGGGGGCCAGAAAACCTCCGCGCCGGGGCAGCACCCCGCCGCCACCGGAGACCGGGCGGCGCGGGTAAGGTGGGGCATTGTAGCGGCGATGGGGTGAAAATGGCAACCATGCGCACCCCGCCACTACCCGAAAGCCCCTGTTTTTGATGGAATTTTGCGCAAAAAAGAGGGCGGCCCGCGCCGCCCGAGGGGGACGTAAAACCTTCTTGCCCCAAGGCCCTTCCCGGTGTCCCCGCCTCCCGGCGGCGTTCTCCGGTGTAGCGATCGGTCATCACGACCAGTGGCCGTTTTGCCTCTGCCCGCCCCCCTCCCGGCACGGCCCTACGGCGCTTTCTCTGCCCGGCCTTGCGGGGCGCCCCCGGCTCTCGCACGGGGATCGACGCCCCCCTCGCGGGTCCTTCGTGGCCCGCTCCCTCTAGTTCAAGTAAACCACCTGACGAGGTGGCTTTCAAGGCGTTTTCCACAGTTTTTTCCCCTGTTTTCGCCACACTGTTCGAAGCGCTCCACGCCGTGAGTCCAACCCGCTTCCAGCCCGATGTTTGACACAAAGATCGCATCCCGGCAGGATATTCGGCCGTCACCCGCAGGCCCGAAGCGGAACCCGATCGGCCAACCGCGGTAACAAAGGAAAGGCAAACCGGATGCGCCACACGCACGCCACACGCCCGCACGCACGCACGCTGGCCATCAGCCTGCTGGCCGTTCTAACCCTGTGGTTCCTGTCCGGCCCCCGTCCCGCCGCCGCGGTGGAAATCGTCCCCAACAAGCTGTCGGTGAACGGCTTCTTCGACACACACATCGCCTACAACCTGTACGACTCCGGCACCACAGGGCTGGAGGTGGACCACTGGGTGACCATGGTCAACTGGCGGGTGTCGCCCCGGGTACGCTTTTTTGGCGACATCACCCTGGAACACGGCACCCATTACGACGAGCACGGCCAGAACGGCGACATCAAGACCCGCGCCTTCGTGCAATTCCAGCACAGTGATGCCTTCAAGGCGGCGGCGGGGAATTTTCAGTCCCCTTTCGGACATTACAACCAGGTGCACGACGCCGTCATCGCCTTCACCACCGTGGACCTGGCGGACGCCTTCTACGCCGACCGTCAGGTCGGGGTGGATGCGCTGGGCACCCCGGTGCACAGCCACCTGTACGCGCGGGAGGCCGCCGGGGTGTGGCTGTCCGGGCACGCCCTGCCCGTCGAAAACTGGGGCCTCCGCTGGGACCTGTACGCCATCAACGGCGAGGTCCGGGATGGCCGCAACCCCGCCCAGGCCGATGACAATGCCAACAAGGGCATCGGCCTGCGCACCGAATTCGAGCTGCCCGCCGGGTTGCACCTGGGGGCATCGTGGTACAGCGAGCGCCACGGCGGCCTGGGCACCGACCCCACCCTTCCCGCACCCGCCGGAGCCGAGCGCCGGGCGCTGGCGGCGGAGGCCGAATGGCAGATCGGCCCCCTGAACCTGCAGGGCGAGCAACTCTGGAGCCGGGTGGAGAGCTACCCGGTGCCACTGGCGCCGATCCCCTTTGTTCAGCCCGATACCCACGCCATGGGGCAGTACGCCACCGCCTCGGTGGCTTTTGGCGCCGTCATCCCCTATATACGCCAGGAGCGCTACCGCAACCGCTGGTTCGATGACACCTACGAGGCCTTCAGCGCCGGGGTGGCCATGCGCGCCTCCCCCGGAGCGGTCATCAAGTTCCAGCACAAGGCCGTGGCCAGGGCCGACGACGTCTCCGAAGCCCAGCTTGCGGTGGCATTCTGATGCGCAACCCGCCGACCACCATGCTCCCCGCGCCGCCTGCCGTGCCATACCCGTTGCTCGCCCTGCGCGCCGTGCTGCGGGCCGCGTTGCCCGTCCTGCTGTTGCTGGCCACGGCCGGAACGGCCTCCCTGCTGCCCGCCCACGCCTTCGAGATTGTGGTGAACAGCGACAACCTGGTACCGCAGATCGGCACCGCCGAACTGAAACGCATCTACCTGGGGGAGCAGGAGTTCTGGCGCGGCGGCCCCTCCGGCCCGGTGCAGCCGGTGCTGCGCGAAGAGGGCGACACGGATTTCCTTCGGCGGCTCGGCGTCAGCCAGCAGCAACTCACCAACCGCTGGATGCGTCTGGTGTTTTCCGGCGCCGCCTACCCGCCCCACGTGGCCCGGTCGGATCAGGAGGTCCTGGAGTACGTGGCCAGCCACCCCGGATCCATCGGCTATGTGGAGCAATATTCGGCCACGCCCGGCGTCCGTACCCTGCCCCTGACCGACTGACAGGCCTGCGGATACCGCACGGTTCGCCGACGGCCCTCCGGTCTTTCAACGGCATGTGCTACCATGGCCGCGTCGGCCCCGGCCCTGCCCGGTGCAGTGTCCGGTGCCCCGCAGCCGTCTCGCCCCAAAGGCACCGCGCATGAGCATTCCCCTGCACCCGACCTCTCCCGGCCACCCTTCCAGCCAGCCAGCCGGCCCGCACGCCAGGCGTTTTCCGCACCTGTTCGATGCCCCCCTGCGCCCCCTGTTCCTGGGTGCGGCGCTGACGGCGGCAGGGGCCATGGCCCTGTGGATGGCCTATCTGAACGGCGTGGCCCCCTTCAGCCGCTACTACGGCCCCCACTGGCACGCCCACGAGATGCTGTTCGGTTACACCATCGCCGCCATGGGCGGTTTTTTGCTCACGGCGGTACCGAACTGGACCGACACTCCCCCTTTGCGCGGCCTGCCGGTGCTGGGGCTGTCCCTGCTGTGGCTGGCGGGGCGGGTGGCGCCTTTTTTCTCTGGCGATCCCGGTCTGCACGGCCTGTCGCCGCTGGTGGTGGCGCTCATCGACCTGGCCTTCATCCCCGCCCTGATGGTGGCGGTGGCCATACCCATGCTGCGCAGCGGCGGTTTTCTGGACAACGTGGTACTGCCGCTGCTGGCGGGGCTGTTCGCCGCCAACCTGTTCACCCACCTGGAGCGGCTGCGCGGCCTGCCCCTGGGGCAACAGGGGTTATACCTGGCCCTGACCCTGTACCTGTTCGCCATTGCCTACATCGGCGGGCGCGTCATCCCCAGCTTCACCCAGCGTCTGGCAGGCGCCCACCCCCGCGTCTGGCCGCTGGTGGAAAAGCTGGCCCCCGCCACCATGCTGGTGTTCATGCTCACCCACGTGTTCGTGCCGTTCACCGTTCAGGATCAGCTTGCGGCACTCTCCGTGGCCGTGGTCCACGGGGTGCGCCTGTGGGGCTGGTGGCACCGCTCCATCTGGCGCGAACCCCTGATCTGGGTGCTGCACGCGGGCTATGCCTGGATGGTGCTGGGCATGTTCCTGACGGCCATGGAGACCAGTGGCTGGCTGGCGGCGGGGGTCTCCGCCCACGCCTTCACCGTGGGTGCCCTGGGCATGATGACACTGGGACTGATGGCCCGCGCCGCGCTGGGCCACACCGGGCGTCCGGTGGCCACCCTGCCGCTCATCGGCGTGGCGTTCGCCCTGCTGGGCCTGGCTGCCATGGCGCGCATTGCGGCCACCCTGGTGCCGGTGGAGCACCACCTGCACCTGCTGATGGCCGCCGGGGGGCTGTGGGTCGCCGCGTTCGCCCTGTTTTTGATCCGTTACCTGCCGATCCTGCTGGGGCCGGAGGGCGATTCGGACAACTGACCACCTCTTTCCCCCACCTCTTTCCCCCACCTCTTTCCCTCGCCTTTTTCCCCCGCCTTCGGGAACGCCGGGGCCGCATTGCACGAGTGTATCGGTTCGTGTACGCTCCCCGATCGGGAGGAGGGAATATGCGTTTTGCCATCGGCATCGCCGTCATCGTCTGGACCGCCGGACTTCTTCTGGGCACCCTTGCCGAACCCGCCCGCGCCGCCGAAGTCATTCCCGGCAAGCTGTCGATAAACGGCTACATCGACACCCTCTACGGCCACAACCAGAACGCCTCCGGCACCTCGGGTTTCGACGTCTACCACTGGGTCACCCTGCTCAACTGGCAGGTGAACCCGTGGGTGCGCGCCTACGGCGACCTGACCATGGAGCACGGCGCCATCCACGACGACAACGGCGTGCCGCGCGGCGAAATCAAAACCCGTTCCTTCATCCAGATCCGCGCCCGCGAAACCCTGAACCTCAACATCGGTCAGTTTCTGATGCCGTTCGGACATTTCAACATCGTCCACGACGCCTCCCCCCTGTTCATCCAGATCGGCGAACCGCGTTCGGTCTACGCCAAGCGCGTCATCGGGCAGGACAGTTCGGGCCTTGTCGACATCAAGGACCGGGCGTTCCTCAAGGAGGGGGCCGGGGCCTGGCTGTTCGGGCGCGCCGTCACCCTCGGCGGCAACCTGAACGCCGCGTGGGACCTGTATGTGAGCAACGGCCGGGGCAGCAACGGCAGCGTCGGCCAGGGGGCGGGGGACGAAAACCAGAACAAGGCCACCGGCGCCCACCTGCTGCTGGGCCTCCCCAACCACCTGTCCCTGGGCGGGTCGTACTTTACCGAGCGCCACGCCGGGCTGGGCAACTCCGCGCCCGATCCGCGCATCGCGGTATGGGCCACCGAGGCCCAACTGAAGGCCGGACACCTGACCCTGCTGGCAGAGCAGAGCGTTGCGGAAGTGGACGCCCACCTGACGGTGCCGCGCCACCGGGGCGCCGGGCGCTACATTCAGGCCGAGTTTGCCATGCACCGGCTTACCCCCTACGCCCGGCACGAGGTGTACCACAACCGCAAGTGGCCCGCCGGGGGTGAACGGGAGGAGATTGGCACCCTGGGGGTGAACCTCCATTTGGTGCCCAACATGTTCCTGAAATTCGAGCACGGCTTTTATGCCGGGGCCCGGGACGTGTCCCAGGCGGAAATCTCGGTGGCCTTCTGATGCGCGCCCGGCACGCATGGATTCTGGCCACGGCGCTGCTGCTGGCCGTACCCGAGGGGGTCCAGGCCGTCGAACTGGTGGTGCATGCGGACAACCCGGTGCAGTCCCTGTCGGCAGGCGAGGCGCGGCGCATATTCCTGGGCGAGCAATCCTTCTGGCGCGGCACGGCGCGGCCTTCGGAACCGATACGTCCGGCCCTGCGCGGCGGCGCCGAGGGGCAGGTGCTGGTCCATCTGGGCATCCGCACCAACGAGTTTGTCTCCCGCTGGATGCGGCTGGTTTTCTCGGGTCAGGCCGTCAGCCCCCACCAGGCCGAATCCGACCGCGCGGTGCTGGAATATGTGGCGGCCAACCTGTCCGCCATAGGGCTGGTGGAGGAGTTCACCCCCACCCCCGGCGTAAAGGCCATTCCCATCACCGATTAGGGCCGGTCCACACAGCCGACACGGGCCACGCCCCCACCCAAAAACAGGGCGGCGCCGCCCCCCCCCGGCGCCGCCCGTCTGGTCTCACCCTGCCGTTACAGACTGGCCCACAGCACGCCGGAGGCGTTCAGATCCACCCCCGCGTCCGTGTAAACACCGTTGCCGTCCATGTCCACATCCACGTCCACCACGGTGGCACTGATCGCGGTCAGCCGGACGCGCACGGTGCCACCAGCCGCTCCGGAGGCGGTGAGAACCACCACCCCCGCATCGGGGAACTGCTGCCCGATGGCCGTGTAGTTCAGCGACGTCGTGGTGACTACCGTCACGCACCCCGCGGTGGACAGGCAGAACGCGCCCGAAAAAACCTCCGTCCGGGGCGCCTCGGTGCCGAAGGAGCCGTATACCGTGGTAATGCTTGCCGTGCCGGTGGCATTCGGGCCACCCAGCCAGAAGGTGACGCCGGTGTTGTTGTCGCGGACCGCCAGGGCCATGGTGCCGGTTTCGGTATCGTCCCAGCCGCCGACGGCCAAACCCACGTCAAGCGCGTAGGTCATCTTGCCGGACATGCTCACATTCGAGACGGCATCGCGAACGGTCAGCATCACGATGTTGAGTTGCGCGTTGGTGGCCGTCCCGGCGTTGATGCCCGGGTCGTATGCATTGACGGTGAAAATGATCGCCCCGGAGAGGGTGGTGACCCCGTCACTGCAACTGTTGAAGCTGACCGTCGCGGTGCCCAGGTGGTTCACCGTGTTGTCCGTGACCGCGATGTTGCCGCTGGAGGGGCACGCCACGCTGGCCGACGTTGCCTGCGCCGCGGCCGTGTGCACGTCGGCCGTGTGCACGTCGGCCGTGTGCACGTCGGCCGTTTGAACGTCGGCCGTTTGAACGTCGGCCGTTTGAACGTCGGCGGTGCGTGCGGCCTGCGTCTGTTGCCGTGCCAGCCCCCAGGCCCACGACCAGAGATTACCCGCGTCCCCTGCAATGCCACCGCCCGGAATTGGCTTGAACACCCCGGAGCCGACGGCGGCGGAACCCGTCGCGGCAAAGAAATTTCCCGCAAGGGCCTGGGCCCCGGTCATGTCCGAGATCATCGCAGGCGATGTCTTTCCCGAATAGGCTACTGTCCCGGAATTGTTGTCGTTCCCACACCCCGACGCCGTCGCCACCAGGGCGACCCCCAGCACCATCGCCAAAGAGTGCTTTCCAACCGAATAATTCCTGCGCATGGTCCGGCCCCTCCTCGCAAATCGTGCAAATCACCGCCTGCGCGACCACAACATATGCCTGCAAGGATACACCCGTGGCGGAGAAAGGAAACAAGCCCGGGCCGCGCCTGTGAACGGCGCCAAAGCCGCGCCGTGTCACAGCCCGGCGGGAACCTCTTCCTGGTGTTCCCCGCGCACCGTGGCGATATAGCGCTCCAGCAGGTGCGGATCGTCGATGGAGCCGTGGTGGTGCACCTGCACCCAGCGGCGGCGGCCGTTGGTGACGGCGCAGGCGAACACCCGGCTGGTGCGGATGCTCAGGGGCACGATGACGCCGCCGCGCTGGAATTCTCCGTTCTCGCGCCCGGCAAACACCACCATGTCGCCGCCGGGGTAGGCCACGATGTCCGAAAACGCCACCCACACCCGCACGTTGCCGCCTAACACCCGCCCGTACAGGGCGCGGATCGCCGCCTGGCCGCGCAAAATCCCCCCCAGGGGATTGTTGAGCTGCACCAGCGGTCCATCGCCCCACACCTGTCCCAGCAGTTCCAGATCGCGGCCATTGAAGGCGGCATAAAAGCTTTCCAGCGCCGCCACCGCCCCCTGCAACCCCGGCATGGTGGCGTCCGCCAGCCGGTTGCGGGCCTCCACGCCAAATTGTTGATCCAGGGGCGTGCCAAGGATTTCCGCGCTCACCTGCCCGCCTCCGCCAACCCGTTGCCGCGCCCGTCCGCCCGCTCTCCCCTGCCGCCGGAGAACGGCAGCCGCGTCGCCTTCAGGCGCGCCGCCACCGGCAGGAAGAAATGCGCCGCCAGGGGCATGGCCACCACGCCGTAGGCCAGGGGCAGGAACAGAAAGCGCGGGGCGTCGTTCCACGCCACCAGACAGATCAGCCCCGCCGTGCCCCAGAACACGCCGGACAGCACCAGCAGGGCGCCGGTTTCGGCCTCCAGGGAGCGCCGCAGCGCCCACGCCCCGAGGGCGGCGCCAAGCAGCAGCAGATAACCCAGCCCCACCCCCCAGGCGACGGCGCCGCACACCACGCCGGGCAGACCGTGGGGATTGCCGCGCTCCTGGGTGCAGACGCCGTACCTGCCGAGGGGCAACGCAAAGCCGTGCCACAGCGCCGGAACCGCCTTGCCGAAGGTGTAGGAAAAAAACAGCGCCGGACGGCTGACCGCCAGCTCCAGCGGCAGGCGGCTGCCATAGGTGACCCCCACCGCCCGCGCCCGGGCGGCGCTTTCGGCCTGCATGGCATAGGTGTCCATGCGCACCGCGCCGCTGCGGCCCACGTTGTCGATCAGCTTCAGGTTGGGGTTGGAAAGCACCACCCCGCCCACCACCATCAGCGACACCAGCGCCACCACGTTGCGGCGCGGCCCCGGCTCGCCGACGCCGCAGCGCGGCACCAAAACCCACAACCACACCGGCAGCCCGACGGCAGCGGCATAGAACAGCGCGCCGCCCAGGTGGTAGGCCAGCCACATGGACAGGGCCATCAGGCCGCAGGTGGCGCGGAACGACCGCCCCCCCACCCACACTTCCAGCCACAGGGCCACGCACAGGGCGGCGCCGCCCAGCGCCACCGCTTCCGGCAGCAGCGAGGTGGCAAAGCCCACGTTCACCGCCGAGAACAGCATCACGCCCCCGGCCAGTGCGGTATACAGGGCCAGCCTCCCCATGCCGCGCGCGGCCAGCCGCCACGCCAGCACGCCGATTCCGGCCAGATTGAACAGCCCCACCGCCGCGTAGTGGGCCATGCCCAGCCCGCCGCTCAGGGCCAGAATCAGGGGATAGAGCGCGCCGCGCTCCTGCCAGAACCCCTTGATGCCGAAGCCGCCCAGCAGGTCGGCCACGTCCTGATAGCTGCCCGAGGTGGCGTAATGCCGCACCGGGGCCTCCAGCGGGGCGAACACCAGCATGCCCGTCAGGGCGGTGCACAGCAGCACCAGAAATGGCCGCTCCGGGGCGGCGGCGAACCACTGGCTGAACGCACGCAGGCGTTGCTTGAGGGCCGACACGGCTGACGACATATTGCTCCCATCCGGCACCCGGCGGCGCCCGTTCCGGTTCCATTTCCAAACCGGGGGTCGGCACCCGCCAACCCCCGCGCACCATGCGCGACAGCATAGCCCAACCCGCCCCCGCAAGGCACCGGGGAGACGATATCCGGGAGATAAGATCCGGGACGACGGGATCCGGTAGACGGGATCCGGGACGACGGGATCGGGGATGCGGCATCCGGCGCGCCGGGCGCGGCCCGAAAAAATGAATATCCCTTGACGCTTCCCTCTTCGGGGAGTAGACCTTGTGCCGGTGCCTGTGACCCGGTAATCACAGGAGGAAACCAGAGAGGCCTCGGGGGAGCCTCAAGAGAAGTCTCAAGGGAAGCTTCGGGGAACCCGCATCCGTTGCGGGGGGGGAGGGAACATGGCAGTCTTCCGCAGCCGTCCGGCGCGTGGCATTCGCTTTTACGTTGCGCTCGGCGCGGTCCTTGCGGCCTTGCTGCCGACAGCATCCGCATCGGTGGCCAAAGCGTCCCCCCCCGGCGACCGAACCGCCTCCGCCGTCTGCCTCCAGTGCCATGCGGGCAGTGAGCCGGTGAACGCCCTGGCGGCCACCCCCCACGGCGTGGCCGCCGACCCCCGCACCCCCGGCTGCGTCAACTGCCACGGCGCCAGCGCCAGCCACGCGGCCAGCATGGGGCAATCCCACCCCGACCGCCTGTTCGGCCGCGCCAGCGCCAGCCCGGTGGCGGAACGCAACGCGGCCTGCATGACCTGCCACCAGGGCGGCGTCCGCACCCACTGGGCCGGCAGCACCCACGACGCGCGCCAGGTGGCCTGCACCTCGTGCCACCGCATCCATTCCGAACACGACCCGGTGCGCGACCGCGTCACCCAGTCCGACGTCTGCTTCACCTGCCACAAGGAGCAGCGCGCCCAGATGCGGCGCCCCTCCCACCACCCGGTGCGCGAGGGCAAGGTGGCCTGCTCCGACTGCCACAACCCCCACGGCACCCTTGCTCCCAAAATGCTGGTGCGCGACAACGTCAACCACACCTGCTACCAGTGCCACATGGAAAAGCGCGGGCCGTTCGTGCGCACCCACCAGCCGGTGCAGGAGGACTGCTCCATCTGCCACAACCCCCACGGCTCGGTGAACGCCAACCTGCTGAAACTGCGCTCCCCGTGGCTATGCCAGCAGTGCCACGAGCCCAGCAGCCACCGCGGCAAGCCCGGCAGCGCCGGTCTGACCAGCACCAACGCCAACGCGCTGGCGCGGGGCTGCGTGAACTGCCACACCAACATTCACGGCACCAACAACCCCAGCGACCTGGCCACCGAACGGTCCCTGCGGCGCTGACGATATCAAGGGGGAACGCCATGAACACGCTGCGTTATTTCGTCCCGACCGTGCTGGCCGCCCTGCTGCTGGCCAGCCTTCCCGCCTCTGCCCAGGAGGAAGGGCCCCTCCCCGCCGCCACCGAAGAGCCGGGCGTGGAACCGGGTGTCGAGCCGGGCACGGAACCCTCCCCCCCTGTCCCCGCCGCCGCCACCGCCGCCACCGGCGGCACGGAGTGGGACGACGAGGAGCCCGTCGGCCCCCACAGCACCCTCTCGCTGGGGGTCGGCAACGTCACCCACGACAACCAGCGCTTCGGCGAATACACCGGCCTCGACCAGCACGGCAGCGTCGGGCTGGTGGACATCGACCTGAACCACCTCGGCCCCACCACCGGCAAATGGCTGCGGGTGCGCGGCCGCAACCTGGGGCTGGACAGCCGCGAACTGCGCCTGGACCACTCCCGTCAGGGGCGCTGGGGCATCAGCCTGGAATACAACCGCATCCCCCACGCCACCCCTTACGACATCAACACCGGGCTGACCGGCATCGGCACCGACCAGCTCACCACCGCCGCCATCACGCCGGGGGCGGGCGCCCGCATCGACCTGGGCACAGACCGCGAAATCCTGCGCGCGGGCCTGAACGCCGACCTGCCCGCCGGGTTCGACGTCCGCGTGAGCTTCCGCAACGAGGACAAGACCGGCGAGCGCATGTTCGGCCGCACCGGCATCGATTTTCTGGTGGAGCCCATCGACTCCAGCACCCGCCAGATCGAGGCGGTGCTGGCCTTCACCGGCGACCGTTTACAGGTCTCCGGCGGCTACTACCTGACGGCCTTCGAGAACAAATACACCGGCATGGTGGTGGACGGCGTGACCGATGGCCCCAACAACGTGTACAGCCCCATCGGCCTGCCGCCGGACAACCAGTCGCACCAGTTTTCCCTCAGCGGCGGCTACAGCCTCACCGCCGCCACCCGCGCCAATTTCAAACTGGCCTACGGCACCATCACCCAGGACGACCCGTTCATCTCCACGGTGACCGTGGCCCCCGGCGTGGGCAACAACCTGAACGGCGAGATCAACACCACCCAGGCGCAACTGGGCCTCACCTCGCGGCCCACCCAAAAGCTGGACCTGGGGGCCAGCCTGCGCTACGAAAACCGCGACGACAAAACCCCGGTACTGGTCTATTACACCGGCGCCACCCCCACCTCGCGCAGCAACGGCGAAAACGAGCCCCGCGACGTAAAAACCACCGCCGGCAAGGCGGAGGCCAGCTACCGTCTGCCCGGCGATCTGCGCCTGACCGGCGGCGTGGACTACGAAAAAATCGAGCGCAACGCCTCGGACGTCCGCTCCGTGAGCGCCCGCAAGGAGACCAACGAAACCACCTACCGCGTCGAGGCGCGCCGCTCCATGGCGGCGGTGAACGGCGGGTTGGCCCTGATCCACAGCGCCCGGGGCGGTTCGCCCTTTCTGGTCAACGTGCTGAACGACGGATCGCCGGGCTCCAACCAGATCGCGCCGGTCCACTATGCCGACCGCAAGCGCGACAAGCTGCGCCTGACCTTCGACGCCATGGCGGGCGAGGCCCTGTCGCTGCAATTCGTCACCGACGCCGCGTGGGACAGCTACGAGTCGCGCACCGTCCAGAGTCTGGGGCCGCGCCGGGGCACCTGGCAGCATGTGGCGCTGGATGCCTCCCTGAGTCTGTCTCCGGTCTGGCAGTTGACGGCCTTTGCCTCTCACGACCGCACCACCACGGCGCAGAATTCCTGCAATGGCAGCCCGTCGGACGGCACCCCCTGCGCGCCCGTCGATCTGTGGCGCGCCGAACTGACCAGCCGGGGCAGCGCCGTGGGGGTGGGCCTGCGCGGCAAACCCGGCGAGCGCTTGCAAACCGGCGCCGATCTGCAATTCAGCCTGGACGCGGGGGAATATTTTCAGGACGGCGACCCCCTTGCGGCGCCGGTCCCGGCGGCCCCCATGCCGCGGCTGATCTACAAAACCCGGACCCTGACGATGTTCGCCGATTATGCCCTCACCACCCACTCCGGGATCGGGCTGAACCTGACCCACGAGCGGCGCAAGAATTCGGACTGGAGCTGGGTTGGTTGGCAGTACGCGGACGGCACCACCGTTTATCAGGACCCGCTGGAGACCATCACCTTCGCCGGGGCGCGCTACTTCCTCCGCTGGCCATAGCCCCGGCCGACGCAGGCCGGGGCGGATCGGAACAGTCCCCCGCCTTACGGCACCAGCACCGCCGCCCCCCGCACCCGTCCGGCGCGCAGTTCGGCCAGCGCCCGGTTGGCGTCCGCGAGCGGAAACACCGTGCTGGCGGTGCGCACCCCGGCCCGCGCGGCGAGCGGAAAAAACGCCTCGCCGTCGGCGCGGGTCAGGTTGGCCACCGAGCGCACCACCCGCTCCCCCCACAGCAAGGCATAGGGAAAGCGCGGAATGTCGCTCATGTGGATGCCCGCGCACACCACGGTTCCGCCCTTCCTCACATGACCCAGGGCGATGGGCACCAGTTCCCCCACCGGGGCGAACAGGATGGCGGCGTCCAGCGCCTCGGGCGGCGTTTCGTCCGAGCCTCCGGCCCACACCGCCCCCAGTTGGCGGGCGAAGGCGGCGGCCCCGCTGTCGCCGGGGCGCGCCAGCCCATGCACCCGCTTGCCCTCGAAGGCGGCGATCTGGCACAGGATGTGGGCCGCCGCGCCAAAGCCGTACAGGCCGATGGCAGTGGCGTCGCGCACCATGTTGTAGGCGCGAAAGCCGATCAGCCCGGCGCACATCAGGGGGGCGTCGGCCACGTCGTCCGCCGGGGAACCGCCGGGTGGCAGGGGAAAGCAAAACCGGGCGTCGGCGACGGTATATTCGGCATAGCCGCCGTTCAGGGTATAGCCGGTAAAGCCGGGCTGGTCGCACAGGTTTTCCTGCCCCTTCCGGCAGAACGCGCAGGAGCCGCAGGAACGGCCGAGCCACGGCACGCCAACCCGGTCGCCGGGGGTGATGTCAACAACCCCCTTGCCTGTGGCCGCGACATAGCCGACGATCTCATGGCCGGGAATGATGGGGCTTTTTGTGGCCGGGGGCAGATCGCCATCGGCCACGTGCAGATCGGTGCGGCAGACGCCGCAAGCGGCCACGCGGATGAGCACCTGCCCCGCCTGCGGCGCGGGGGTGGGGATGGTTTCCAGCCGCAGCGGCGCACCGGGCCGGTGCAGGCGCATGGCGCGCATGGTGGGGGGGACATCGGTCATGCCCCGGAGTGTATCGGACCACCCCCCCGGTTTGTCATGTCACCCCTTCCGGAACCCGGCGGGAAAGGGGGCTTGTCACCCGCGCGACAACCCGGCCCTCCATCCGGCAAATTCAATTCGGAAACACCAGCCCCACGCTCACCCCCTGGGACTTGCGGTCGTAGCTCCCCAGCCATTCGCCGTAGCCGATAGGGGAGGGATCGGACAAAAGCGGGCGGCGCGGGGCGATTATTGACCGTCTTTTTTCGGCTTCCACTCCCGTGCCAGCCTTTGCGCCTCGGCAATCTGCGCC
>Ga0224495_10000595_pt1 | contig 28226 bp, 20 predicted proteins | sample SF_Jul11_sed_USG_FD_168128 | JGI IMG/M metagenome (GOLD analysis project Ga0224495, IMG submission 168128) | Sediment microbial communities from San Francisco Bay, California, United States - SF_Jul11_sed_USGS_4_1 | ecosystem: Environmental > Aquatic > Marine > Sediment | place: USA: California...
AAAGCTTGAGACGAAAACTACAGGAAAGCCGTATGCGGGAAAACCGCACGTACGGTTTGACGAGGGGCCTCGGTGAAACTCTTAACGAGGGGAGCCGGGGTCTACTCTACGATGGGTTTTGGGGCGCACTCTAAGCTAACGATGAATTTAAGATTAGATAAATTTTGCGCCTTGCTTGATTAAGTAACCAAGGGAATCTTCAAGGAATTTTCGGCTTTTAGCGGTACTTCCAACACCTGTATGTACAACACCGTGAAAACCAAGCCCAATTAAAAATTTGCCATCTGATTTTTTATGAATATGATGAATTCTCGAATAAAATCGGAGTCCAGCCATGTATTTAAACAAAAGATCAAATGTCATATCTGTTCTTTGCAGCAGGTATTCCTGAAATTCATTATCTGCTACTTCAATCAAGGCGCCGTTGGTTGACAGGTTTAATATTTGATGTTTTTGATTGATGATTATGGTGTTTGCATCTTTAATTCGTTCTACGATTTTTGTTTCCTGTTCTTGCAGATTGATATAATCCTGGGCTTCAAGGTTTTTATCTGAACTTTTTAATACAAAATAACCAATGGGAAAAACATCACCTTTTACGTTTGTATACAAAATGGGACGAACAAGCCAGCTTTTAATTCCTTTGTTTACCAGATCTGTTTTAAATTCAACAAAAGAATCTCCCAATGCTTCTTTAACAGGAAGTGTTTCAAGTTCTGGAAATTCTACTTCGGAATCCAGCGTTAATGATGTCATAAAAAACCCTTTACCGTGTTTTTTAATCATTTTTGTTTCAATTGCTTGATTTGTCGGATCCATATCAAATATTTTAATATATGGATATGTGGCGGATAAAATGCGTTCAGCATCTTTAAAAAGAACTTTATTGGATACTGAAAAACTTAATGGATTTACATCAATTTTGTTTTTAGAAATATAGAAATGATGACCAAAAACTTCATGTTGTTCAACTGATAATCTTTTTGAAGTTCTTGGTTTGTTTGAGATGATGGCTTCTGAAATATTAACAAGATAGGTATTGCTTTTTTTCTCAATGACCTTGCAGACCAGCTCCATATGTCTTTTATATGTAAGGTATAGATTTATCTTTTCCTGAATATCGTAATTCGATTGAATATTTATTGTAAAAACATTTTCTTTATCTGTGGTGTTGATGTTCGCTTGAACGGGAGGTGATGTGTGCTTGATAAATAACGGTTTACCAAGTATATATTCTTTTAAAAGATATGAAATTTTTGCAGGTTCATTTACAATTGAACATTCACGCGTATCTTCACGAAGTGTTTCAAGAATTTCTATCACGGGTTTTTCCGGTTGATCTGTATTGTTCATGATTTTATTTCTAACTGGTATTATTATCGTCAATCACTTCGGCAATATAAAATTTCTCAAAGAAAGAAATGATTTCTTTAACAGAAATTATATTAAAGATGAAATTATCGTTATACTTTCCGGGAATTTTATGTTTTAAGCAGAGACAGAAGTTCATCATGTATCGACGAATTGCTTGCAGCTGTTTCTGGTAAAAATAAATCAAATTTATCGCCATTAAATTTACTAATAAATCCGCCTGCTTCTTTAAGAACAATGGCGGCGGCGCAGACATCCCATGGTTGAAGACCTTCTTCGTAATAAGCATCAAGGCGTCCACATGCGACATAAGATATATCAAGTGCTGCCGAACCGGTTCTTCTTATATCATGAACCTCGTGTAAAAAATTTGACAGACGCCGCATCAATCGATCCATAATATTTCGCCGATTGTAAGGGAAGCCAGTGCCAATCAAAGCTTTTGACATTGTTTTAACGTCACTGACATGAATTGGTTTGCCGTTTAAAAATGCTCCGCCGTTTTTACTGGCGGTAAATTTTTCATTTAACATGGGTGCGTAGATTAAACCAAGAACAGGCTCATTGCTTTGGTCATTTAACAGGCCTGCTGAAATACAAAAAAAAGGAAAACCGTGGGCAAAGCTGGTAGTACCATCAACCGGATCGATCACCCATGTATAGCCGGAGGTTCCCTGTTTTTGGTGACCTTCTTCTGCCAGAATCGAATCATCAGGGAAAAGACGAAGGATTTCACTATAAATAAAAATTTCTGATTCTCGATCGGCAGCAGTGATTAAATTAACCTGATCTTTGTATTCAATTTTTTTGTCTTTAGTTTGATATGCCATGATCAGTTCGCCTGCCTTTGTAATCACAGGATCAAGTTTTTTTAATACATCTTCATAATTCATATGTGTAATGTACTAAACCAGAGATGCTTTGTAAATAAAGAAGGCAATTTAAAGCTTTGAATGTATTATTTTGTGATCTCGTCTTCAAGGCTTTTTTTTAACAGATCAAGTTCTCTTAAGATTTTGTTTTTTTCTTCGATACTTTGAGCATTTTTATATTGATCTATCAGGGAGTTTAACTTTCCAATATCACTGTTATATTCAGCCGTGCCAACTGAAAATTCTGTAACGTAGGTTTGATAAAAAAATAGATAATGAAGGGTTGTACTAAAGCTGTTGGTTTTTGGATCTTTTGCGCGTATATGAAGGTAATATCTTCCCGGTTTAAAGCGTTGATCAATTTGAACTTCGCCAGTTCCGCTGTAAATTTGCTCGACAGGATCATATACGGGAATGTTATTGATTTCGGCATAGTATTCAAGAGGCTCGACATTGCTGATAATAAAAATAACACTGTTACCTGTTATAACATAGGGAGAAATCTCATTGGTCAAATAAATATTGGGCTGAATTGGACGGTATTTCCATGATACCGGAAAATGATAAACAACAGATTCCGAGCCGTCAATGAGATCTCTGGCCTGAATATGAAGATAGTAATTACCTTGATCGAGAAGCTTAACAGTCAACCTGTTTTCTTTAATTCGGTATTCTGGCAGAGGAAGAGAATCCGGATTTGTGTCCATTATGTATCGGTACTCGTATTTTTTGTTGGCAGGGAGATTGTCCCAGTAAACCAAAATTTCAGGATAACCGGCTTTTGTGTTAACTTTCCAATTTAAATTTACAATTGGTGAAATTTTATTTTGAGTATTGTTTAAGTATGTATAATTGGCAGAGCTTGATTCTAACCATGAAAAATTTTCAGAAATTTTTCCAGGGAATACCTGGTTTGAGTCTAATAAAAGGTATGCATCTATATTTGCAGGATTATTATTTCTTGTAAAACTTGCAGATTTTAGAAGAAATAATTTCTTGTTAAATGGAGAATGCATTATAAGAGAAAGATTTCCGTTTAATGAAATCAGGTTAAATTGTCTTACAAAGGGCAGATCCTTCATGTATAATATTTTATTAGCATTTATTTTAAAATTTTCAAAGACAATACTCCATAGTGTAGATTTGCTGTCTATGGCTAATAAATAAACTTTATCATTGATCTCGACAAACTGGGCAAATATGGGGGAAAAAGGTATCTCATAATTATTAACAATTCCCTTTTTCCAAACTTTAATTACAGGTTTTGTTCCTTCTTTAGTAACGATATATGCGGATAGATTTGACCAGTCGAGTGTACTTGCCATAATTTGAGTGCTTTGACGAAATATGATTTGTTCTCTGTCGTCAAAATACACTGACGCCATATTATCATTTTTATTTTTTTTTATAAAAAGCAGGGCAGGTCGTCTACCCTGACCAATGCGTATTTGAAGGTCATCAACTTGATCAGTAAGTTTAATATTCTCCTGGGATAAAAGTTTGTTGTTTTTATCAAAAATCAGAATTTCAAGTTTTTTTTGATTATTATTCCATACGGTAATTACCTCCGCATCACGCAAGGGGAAATACCTGGCGTACTGTGGAGCCATCGATAATGTTTGCAATACTTTAAAAACGGTTTTGTCAGATTGCTGATAATACACAAAAAGCTGGTTATTGGAGAAACTAAAAAACTTGTCTGACCAGCTGTTATTATTAATTTTAATTATATTGGTTTTATGTAATGGCCAGTTTACTTCTGTTTCGGCGGATGTTAAGTTGACTGTCAACGAATGAGTAATGAATATTATAAATATAAATTTTTTCATGTATATTTTCCAAGATGAAATTGTAATTTTCTGCTCATTTTTACAATTGTAAGTAAAATTAAAATTAAGGCAAGTATCCACAAACCGTTTGCCTGCCAAAAATTTTTATTTTTAACTACAAATCTTAAATAAGAATAATTCGATAACCTGTTGATTTTCTCATCCTTATAAACAGGTTTTACGCTCAAATAATATATGCCATCCGACAGGTCATAGATGTATACAGGATCTTCAATGTAATTTATTTCACCTTCGGGTAATCGGGGTATTGAGGATATTTGATAGCTGTACCCTTTTATTAAATTACTTAAATTGCCAGGCAAAGAAAAAGTAACTTTATAAAGCCCCTTTTTTTCTGACAAATCAATAGAGGGTTTGATCTCTTCAATCAATGAAGGATTCTCAAGGTATTTTTTTGTAATATCTGGCTTGTATTCTTTATTGTATACTATCTTGGGCTGTTCTTCTCCCGTTCTGTAATATTCAAAATGAAGATTGCGTATAGAGCTTTTAGAACCATTTTTATAGTTTAAACCGAGAGAGAGTGTGTATAGTCCCCATTTGTTCTTTGGAAGCGGAATACGTGTTTTATAAATACCTGCCACATTTGTAAATTCAAGCTGTGTTCCTTCCAGAAATGGATCTTTTTTATCTCTATTTAGTATGGCAAGGGCTGACAGCATTTCTTTTTCAGTCGTGTTTATTTGAATAGAAATATCGAGATAGTCAGTTTCAACTCTCCCATCAGTAATGTTATTGTAGATATTAAAATCGTTATAATCCTCTGGAACAATTTTAATTTTATAGGATGCAATTGGCGATGCTTTTCCCGATTTATCAATGGCTTGAATTAAAAAATAATAGTCTCCATTTTCAAGGTTTGAAAAATGAAGTTCATTGTCTACGGTAAACTTGTTTAATGGAGCTCCCCGATTGCTGCTTAAAGTATAATTATAACCTTTAATTCCAATGTCATCTACGGCAGAATAATTTACAGTAAAATCATGTTTTGTTTCAGCAATATTTGCGGCATGTGAAGGGGAATTAATTTCAGCCATAACCGGATTGGATGCGTCAATTGAAAAAGGATAATTAAACACAGCAGATTCATTTCCTGCTTTATCTTTGTATTTAATATGAAAGAAGTAATTACCGCCGGAAAGACCCTTTTTAAAAAGATTTCTAGAGTCGCCTCCCAGATTATAAAAATCGGGTATAGACTCCTCTCGTGTATCTATAAGATAGGCATAGCCGGCGATACCAGAAGGCTCGTTTTCAACTTTCCAGGTAAGCATAATATCGCTTAACGAAGTTATTTTATTTTCCGGATGAGTCGGAGAGGAAATGATCATTGGTGATGTTTCCATATCAGCCTTTTGAAAATAAAGGTTTGAGTTATTTATAAATAACAGATATAATGATTTGTTATATAATAAAAGATGTGGATTATTTGAAGTGTCTTTCATCAAAGTTACCTGATGTTCTTTATTCATCGGTAAATCTTCGCTTACATTTAAAAATCGTGCAAAAACCTGACCAGGATCAACTCTTTGATCATACCATGCGATTACTTTTCCTGTTGCTGCGCTATAACCTATGGTTGGTTCATAGCTGTTTGACATGCTTGTACTTATGCGCTCAGGGGTTTTTAAATCGGCAGAATAATATACCTGCCAGTTGTTGCTTTGGTTTGATTGCCAGACAAGTTCAATATTTTTATCTACTCCATAAAGTGAAGGAGAAAAATCATTGTATGTGTTTTCGGTAATTCTTTCAGGTGAAGAAAATGATGCGCCCGAATTGGATGATTTAATGTAATACAATTCGTCTGTAAACGAATCTACCTGACGACTTTGATAAACAATATGTATATCTCCATTTTTAAATAAAATGGAGGGGAAAAAAGCTCCTCTACCTACGGACTTTACGTTTTTAACAATTAATTCAATGTTACGAAACGTTCCGTTTTTAAAGATAGAATGAGCTAAAGATGTCGCGCCTGACTTAGGAAGGTTTTTTTGAAAAAATAAATGAAAATTATCTTTGTTATCGACAAAAATATCAGGTTGAAATATATTAAAATCATCGATATCAACATCCTTTGGACTTGACATTTCCAATGTACTTTTATTTAAAATTACATATTTAAAAATCATGCCCTGTGTGTTTGTGGAAGGTTGTTGCCACATAACCATAATTGACTTGTTTCCTGCGGCAACAACGGGGCTGGGTGAAAAAAGAACTTCAACAGGAGGTATTGAAAAAGTATGCAGTTTTATTGTAGACTGGGGTTTATCAAAAATTTTTAATTCAATTGAAAAGTTTTGCGGTTTATCTTTTTTAAATTCATTTAATAAGCTTGAGTAAGCGATATATGGATTTTCAGAGTCATCCAACGCAACATAATACTCTTTTACGTTATTAATAAGTAATTGCGGATCATACCAGCCAACAGGATTGGCATAGGTATGGGCGCTAATTGTCAGGAGTATAATATAAAAAATAATTCTTTTTTTCATCAAATTTGGGGCTCTTCAGTGAACACGATATTGTCAAGTGTAAAGCAAAATGTCAATAATGAATAATATAAAATTAAATATTTATTTCTAATCCTTCATATGCGGTTTCAATTTCAAGAAAGTGCGTTGGCGCCATCAATTCCTTATACTTTAATGCCTGGATTGTCATTGCATCCATTTTTTCGTCGTTATACGACGGGTCATGATGAAATAATATCAGCTTCTTTACATTGCTTTTAATCGCTATATCCGTTGCCATTTGCGCTGAACTATGCCCCCAGTCGATTTTTTGAAATGATTCAGAAAACGTGTATTGTGTATCAAAAACAAGCACATCCGCATCTTTAAAGTATTCGATAAAAGGAATGATGTCTTGAATTACATCCAGATTAAATTCTGCATCGGAGCAAAAAATAAATGTTTTATTATATTTATCTTTAAATTTATAGGAATATGCTGTGCCGGGATGTCTTACCGCTTTGCTGCTGACCGTGAGGCCGTCGATTGCCATTTCAACGCCCTCGGGCATATAATGAAATTCTTTTTGAACGGGTAAGTCTTCAAACGTTATAGGAAAGTGTGTTGGAGGAGTTTGGTATCGTAACCGATCTTTAACATCCTGAAAACTGGAATAAAAATGAACTTTATTATCGGGAATGTAAAAGGGGCCAAAAAACATTATTCCCTGTATATGATCCCAATGTGTATGGGTAACGAACATACGTATGTCCATTCCCGTTCTTGCTCTTTCTTCGAGCATAAGCTGATGACCAAATCGGGCCAATCCTGTTCCGCCATCTATGATAAAAACATCGTTGTTTTTATTTCTAACCTCAATACATGTTGTATTGCCGCCGAAAGTTCCTTTAATAGAAAGCGGCAAAGATTCAATGTATTCATCTACTTTTTCTGGGCTGAGCAGATCCGCGGGACTGGCATAAGCCAGCGCCTTTTCCAGTTTCATTTTAACTTCATCTTTAACGATGGCAGTTGCAATGGAACCGCGTACCCCCCAGAATTTGATATACATATCTCATCATTTAAACTCTATATAACAGGACAACTAAAATAGTAATCCAGATAATACTAAAACGAATATCTATTATTTTCATGTTTTTAGGAACATGCTGCGTGTGCCAATATGAAATCTGTAAAGACAAATAAAACCAACCTTGTTTATAGACCTTAGAATTCTCCAAATCTGTATGAAAAACATTTGAAGCGTTGTTTCATTCAAACAAATTGACCTTATGAAATTAGGCGAGAAAGTTTACAGAGCCATAACTTATGGATTTATTGTTTTTATTGTGGGCCTTATTATATTGACGTTTGGAATGCCGTCTTTTATGGGCGATAGCGCTAAAGCTGACAGGTTTTTAGCCGCAAAAGTGGGGGATGAGGTTGTTACCAAAAAAGAAGTCCAAAACTTGAAAACAAATATGTTAAATATGCCGCAATTTCAAAGTTTTGCATCCAATGAAGATTTTCTAAACAGGTATGCGCTAGACTATCTTGTATCTGAAAAACTTCAAATCAATATGCAAAAAAATACCGGAATATATCCCCTTTCCGACGCAAAAGATGTTATCGTAAATAGATTCCTTGTGAAAAACTTCAAAGAGTATCAAATAAATAATGGAATTGACTATCCGCGTTTTAAAAAAGAATTTATGGAACCTAGAAGAATTACAGACAATGACATTATAAGTCAGGTTTTTCGTGACAGTGTATATAAAAACAGACAACTTTTTGACAAGTTTGAATCTGTCAGCGGTTATGAGCTTGCAGATTTGCATTTACTAAAAAATACCAAAATTTCGTATGAAATACTGGTCTTTACTCCTGATGAAAAGAAAAAAGTTTTAAAAAATCTCATTGGTATAACAGAAAAAGATATTGTAGATAAATTTAACAAAGATTATTTAAGTAAAGATAAAAAAGACACTTTGACAGATTTAAAACGTGAAGCGATAACTCAAACCCTTATTAATGAGAAAAGAGCTAAAGTTGAAGGCGAATGGATGAGCGCCTTGAAAAATGAAGCCAAATCTATCAGTTTGAACCAATTAAGTAAAAAATATGGCGGTATTTATATTTCTTTAAATAATATCTCGTTAACGGATAGTCTTTCTCAGGCTGCGAAAAATGGTAAAGCAAACTTGCAAATACTCGAAAATAATCCGGATTTTATTACTCATTTTAAACTGGATACAACAGATAAAACTCCAGGTACATGGAATATCGAGGATAATCTTTTTATGCTTTCAGTTACCAATGTAATACGACCTGCATCAGAGTTTTCAACAAATGATTCAAAAAAATACGAAGAAGAAATAAAAAATCAAAACAAATCAAACAGCAATCAATTGATGGATTCCATTTTAAAAAGAGACATCAAGGTTGTTAAGTTCAGTCACGGTGAAGATTGATATCTACAATAAGAATGGATATGTCATCTAGAGATGTTTTGTCATCGGCATATGATTCTATGTTTTTCATTATGAGGTCTTTTAAATTTTCAGGCGATTGATCTGCTCCGCTATTTATCCATTCCAAAAAACGTTCTTCACCGAGGATCTCGCCCCTGGTGTTAAATATTTCAAAAGCTCCATCGGATGTCAAGATTAGTCGAATATCTTCAGTAAAACTTTTATTTTTTTCTTCATATTTCGTATTGATAACTCCCAATACTCTTTGATGATCTTCAAGCTTGATAAGTTTTTTAGATTTTTTTAAATAAACTGCAGGACTGTGTTGTCCGGCATTAATGTAATTTAAAGTAACGGGGATTGTTTTATTTTTCGGCGCCAGGATGATTTCAATTGCGCAAAGTGTCATAAAACTTGAAGCGCTTTGTTTGTCGCATAAAGTTGAATTGATCGAATCTAAAACTTCGGAAAGCGAAAATTTATTAGATTTTGCAAGTCCATCGATCATTGATCGAACCATTCCCATAAAATAAGCGCTGGCAAGACTGTGACCGCTGACATCACCCAGAAGTAAAAGATATCTGTTTTTAGATAAATAAAAAACCTCCATATAATCGCCCGTTACAAACTTGGAGGGTTGATTATACATATGTACATTAATTTTGTCATTTTTAATTTCAGGTTGTTTTAATTTTTTTTGAACTTGAGATACGTTTTCCAGTTCTCTTTCAAATTTTTTAGTTTCAATGTTATCTATCAAAAGTTTATAATTTTCAAGTATAGGCTCTGTTTGCCGAATTAAATCTTTAATATAATTTAAGTCTTCCGATAAATAAGGAGATCCATCAACTTTTTCATTTAATAAAAGGGCGACTTTAAATCGGCTAAAAAATATCATTAAATTTGCCGAATATTTTTTTAAAAATACTGCGGAAATATTATTCGAACCCTGGCTGATGACATTCATTTTGAAAAAATTAAATCTTTTTCTGGAAAATTCCCAGATTGGATCTTCTTCATTTACAAATCGAATGTTAAACTTTTCTCTGAGCCATCCGCCAAATAAATCAGAACTTAAAATCAGCGTAACTTTGCCTGCTCCCGAGCCGGTTTCAATCATTCTTAGAAATCTTTCAATACCGTCTTCAAACTGAAAAGGGGTTTGCATAAATTGAAAAATATCGGTGATGTGTTCATCAAAAACATACTTTCTGTAATTTATATAATAATTTATTGTAATCTCAGAAAGTAGTCTCAATGCATCGAAAATAATAATAAATATAAAAACTGAAGCAATATGAATCCACAGGTTGCCATGCTGACTTAAAACCAAAAGGCCTTCAAAACCGACAATAAGTGCATATAAAAAAATAAAAAAAATAAAATAAACAAGACGTAAGAACAGGGTTCGAACGGGTCTGTTAAAAAAAATATAATTATTATGTAAGCTAAAAATCATTAAAATCATCGGAAATAACGCGGGAATATAAAAGATTAAATTGCTAAAAACAGAAACGTTGATATTGTAATAAATAGGAATCAGATAGCTTATTCCTGGTATAAAAATCATTGCCAATGATGTAATGATCAATATTATTCGAACACGTTTGTTCTCAATTTTATAATTAAACCCCGGTTTAATTACGTCATAAATCGAAATGCCTAAAGCAAGAATAAATGTAATTAAATGTGAAGTCCCCAGAATTTTTAAAAATACAATTTCATCGTATGCTGATGCAGGATACATGTGAATTGTTATTACGCCAAACAAAATCACTGATAAAAAATATATATAGTACGGCAATTTTCGATTTATCAGGGTAAAAAACATATAAATGAAGGCAGCATTACTCAGCAATGTAAAAAAGTAGTAATAAATTTCACCGTGATGAAAAGTAATATAATCAAAAAAAAGATTATATTGAACAGTTATAACTATAGCAAAAAGAATAAATGAATTTTCCATTTCTCGAATTCTGGCAAAAAGTAGAATAAATAAAAATGAAAGTTGATAAAATATCACTGCCGCAATGATCGGGCTGAGCGCAAAAATCCAGTTTGAAAATTCAACATGACTGATTTTATTGATTTCATACAGGCGGTAATAAAAAAAATCTTTAAATAACTCCGGACGAAGACTGATGATCAAGTTATTATAAGGCGTAGTTAAAACAGCAGAAGAATTAGCTTCAAGATAAGAATAAACAGAATGTATTTCATAAAAGAAAAATATCCAGATCAATACGAAAATAATTGTATAAATAATTTTTTTCATTTTTTAAAAATCCGAATACCGGGCATCTGGTTTATGCAAAATACAATTTCATTTTTGTTTTTAAAATCAATACAATTGTACGTTTTATCTTGAGTACTTCCCAGAGACGCCGGAGTGTTTAGATCTATATTTTTACCCTCACACTTTATCTGAACATTTTTACCAAAATAATTAACCCGCCAATGGTTTGAAGGCATTTTTTGAATTAAAAAACCGTCTATAGAAAACTCAGGGCCGTTTAAAAATAAAGATTCATTCAGGTTTTTAAATAAGTTTTGCAGGTTTTTACAATTTTTGGAATGTGTTATAAAATAGCCGGCAACCATAAAAAGCAACATAGTACGCATTCTGGGATTAGATTTCGATATTCTGCAAAATATAAAATAAGGATTAGTGATGCTTGACGGACCTTTGGATTTTTCAATTAAAACAGGGAAGTTGTAGCCAACGCCCTTGAGAATATTTTTATCAACGGATAAGTTGTAGTTTTCTACTTCGACAGTTTCTTTGATATGTAAAAATTTTTCGATTTGACGGGCAAGGGTAAATTCTTTTTTAAAAGATTCATTTTTTATGGCAGATTCGGTTAGAGCATCATTTTCCATGATTAAACCAATCCGTCCCGCAAGGCCCTCAAGAATTGTGATTTTTTTAATATCAATGCCGCCTGTAATTGCAAAAAAACCAAAGTATTTTGATTTGTAAAATACAGGAACAAATCCTCCGAAATTATATTTTTCAGCGACAACTTTTATATCGTCCGGCATCGGTCCATTCAATGATTTTCGAAAATTCTGTTGAAAATGTATAGAAATTTTTTCAATGTCTTGTTGTGTAACCGGCGTATAATCTTTTTCAGTGTCTCTATAAAAATAACTTTGTTTTAAAGTTTTGTCATTGGAAATCATGGTGAGTCCGTTGATATTTAATTCTTTAATAAGAACTTTTAGCAAACGATTGATATCGGATTTATTGGTTAGCTCTTTTATACGCTTGTCCTTAACCAGGACATTTCCCGTGTCTGGATATAATAATTTAAAAAAAATTGAATGAATAAACCAATCCTTAAGCGGTAGAGCCGCTAAAAGATAAAATAAGAGAAAAGCCAGAGTCAACGAAACTCTAAGCTCGGGGTATTGAAATAAAAAATATATAAATACTGAAAACCAGAGTAAATTATACAAAACAGAAATAAACAAGATTGGTATGATAATTTTATATTTGCGTAAAAACGATAACATTTGAATAATTTAAGTTATTAGATACTTTATTCTCGCTGTAAGCATGCAAGCATAAATTTAAAACAGGGGGGCTTTGTTTTTTTCAGATATGATTTTATCGACACCCCCCTCGTTACAAAGTACCTTTTTCACTACCCCCCGCATATTTTGCATCGTTGTGCAAGTTTTTATAGAATTTTATATAATGATAAACGATACAGGTGATCTTCTCATGATGAACTAATTAGTTTTAAGTATAAATGTATAAAAAAGGGTCGCAACTGCGACCCCAAAAATGTGTGTAGGAGGCTCAGAGAAATAAAATTTTTTCTGAGTTATTTTAATATGACGATTTTTATTACAGGATACAACAAAAATTTTGAAAATATTTAAATTTTTATGATAATTTTTAAGAATTTTTTATTTGTGATCGAAATAAATTTTAAATTAAAAATTACGTTGTATAATATGCATTTATACGTACGTATTCTTCAGTTAAATCGCAACCATATACACGGCAAGATTCTGTGCCGGTTCCGAGATCAACAGTAAGATGAATTTCTTCATTTTCAGTTAAATATTTATGTAATTCTGAAATTGGGGAGTTTGAATCAAGCAATCGATCTTTTCCCCATTGTATTTTCATGTTAGGTTCATCCAGGTGTACATTTTTAGTTTTACCAACGGCCATGTAGATTCTTCCCCAGTTAGGATCGCCTTTGTAAATCATGGTTTTAACCAGAGGTGAATTGATGATACTTTTGCCGATTTTTCTGGCAGAATCGAAAATATCAGCATTAATGACATCAACCGTGAAAAGTTTTGTAGCGCCTTCTCCGTCACGGGCTATCATTTTTGTCAAGTCAGTGCAAAGCATTTCCAGTGTATTTTCAAATTCAACAACATTAACTTCACCGGCTAATCCATTTGCCATGATTGCCAGTGTATCAGATGTCGATGTGTCGGAATCAACAGATAAACAATTAAAACTTTTGCTGGCACAAGCCCTTAAAATACGATGAAGGGCATGAGCATTGATTTGCGCATCTGTAAAAAAATAAGCGAGCATTGTAGCCATATTGGGTTCGATCATTCCTGAACCTTTGGCGACTCCAACAATTGATGCATTGCCTAACTTTGCCGATACAAATTTAGGGAAAGTATCGGTTGTCATTATGGCTGTTGCAAATCCAATAAAATCGGCCGGTTTAACAAGTTTCGTTTTTAAATTGTTTAAACCATTGATAATTTTTTCAACAGGAAGCGGTCTTCCAATAACCCCCGTAGAAGATGGTAAAACCAGATCTTCATTGATTTTCATCTCTGATGCAATTTTTTTGCATATCTTGAGAGAGTTTTCATGACCTTGAAGTCCAGTTGCGACATTAGAATTTTTTGAATTTACTACGATTGCCTGTAAACTGCCGTTTTTAATTATATTACGGCCAATTTTGATTGGTTCACCTACAAAGGCATTTTGTGTAAACAATGCCGACGCAGTAGATGGATTCTCAGAGTATATAACTCCCAGATCAAGCGATTCATCTTTAATGCCGCAACTGGTATGATATGAGTAAAATCCCTCGGGGCAATGTTCAATAATGGAAGGTTTTTTCATATTATACTTTATGGAATTTAACCCGAAGTCTTTTTCGCCATTTCTTCCATGGCTGCTTCGAAAGCCTTGTATCTGTGAATACGTTCCTCTATAGCTGTTCTGGCTTCAGTTAAATACCCCGCCGCGATTTCAGGATGCGATTTTTTTAAAATACTGAATCTGTTCTCATTATAGAGAAAATCTTCAAGAGGTATTTTTATATCTTTAGAATCCAATCTGAAAATTGATTTACCTTTTTTGGCATAATCAGGATTGTATCGATAAAGCGGCCAGTATCCGGAGTCAACGGCAAGTTTCATTTGGTGCATACCATATCTTTGATCATAACCATGCTCAATACAGTTACTATACGCGATGATCAGTGATGGGCCATTAAAGGCTTCAGCTTCAACAAAAGCCTTAACAGTCTGGTTGTCATTTGCGCCCAAGGCAATTTGTGCTACATATACATTTCCATATGTAATCATTTGCATACCGAGATCTTTTTTTAGAATAGTTTTACCGGCAGAGGCAAACTTTGCAAAAGCTCCCAGCGGAGTTGCTTTTGACATCTGACCTCCGGTATTTGAATAAACTTCTGTATCCATAACTAACAGATTTACATTTTTTCCGGATGACATGATATGATCTACGCCGCTAAAACCAATGTCATATGCCCATCCGTCGCCGCCAATGATCCATACGCTTTTTTTGGTCAAGTAGTCGCGAATTTCGTCAAGCAATGTTGCTTTAGACGATTTAATGTCTTTTAATTTTTCATGAAGCGCCTGTACTCTTTGTCGTTGTAAAAACACTCCAGCTTCTGTACTTTGATCAGCATTTAAAAGCTCGTCGGCTAATTTCTGGCCAATTTCAGATGCAAGTTCTTTTACCAGCTCTCTGGCATGATCGAGCATTTGATCTACACTGAGTCTAAATCCAAGACCAAATTCAGCCGTGTCTTCAAACAATGAGTTTGACCAAGTTGGCCCCCTGCCATCATCATTGGTTGCATAGGGATTGGTAGGTAAATTTCCGCCGTAAATTGAAGAACATCCGGTTGAATTTGCCATAAACATACGATCGCCAAACAACTGTGTGGCAAGCTTGATGTATGGGGTTTCACCGCAGCCAGGGCATGCTCCGGAGAATTCAAAAAGTGGTTTTAAGTATTGTGAACCCTTTACTGTATCTTGTTTAATCAGGTCTCTAGGTACTTCAGGGATTGTTAAAAAATAATCCCAGTTTTCAGCTTCCTGGTCTCTAATTGGATCAATTGGTTCCATGAGCAAGGAACGCTTTTCAGGATTTTTTTTATCGATACCCGGGCATATTTCAAAGCATAACGAACAACCTGTACAGTCTTCCGGTGCAACTTGGATGGTGTAGGCTGTGTTCTCTGGAAAATCTTTTCCAATAACATCCATATGTTTAAACGTTTTCGGTGCATCTTTTAACAGAGATTTATCGTAGGCTTTGATTCGAATACATGCGTGGGGGCAGACAATAGCGCATTTTCCGCATTGTATACACAGATCTTCATACCAGACAGGAAGTTCCTGCGCAATGTTACTTTTTTCCCATTTTGTGGTTCCCATGGGGTAAGTTCCGTCGACAGGCATTGCGCTTACAGGGAGGATGTCTCCTTTACCCTGGATGATGGTGCCGATAAAATTACGAACAAATTCGGGAGCGCTGTTTGGAATTAATGGTGTATGGGCTTTTTTACCAGCAATAGCGGGTACTTTTACTTCATTAAGGTTTTCTATGGTTTTATCAACAGCTTCAAAATTCTTTTGTACCATCGCTTCGCCTTTTTTAGAATAGGTCTTTTTAATCGCATCTTTAATTGCTTTGATGGCTTCTTCTTGTGGAAGAATTCCTGCTATGTAGAAAAAACAGGTTTGCATAATTGTATTGATTCGATTACCCATTCCAACATCTTTAGCTACATTGTAGGCATCAATGACATAGAATTTTATTTTCTTTTTTATAATGGTTTCCTGTAAATGTGTTGGAAGTTTATCCCATACCTGATCAAGCGGGAATGCAGAATTTAATAAAAATACTGCGCCTTCACTTGCAGTTTCAAGAACATTGAATCGTTTAATTAAATTATATTGGTGGCATGCAATAAAATTAGCCTTTGTAATTAGATAGCTCGAACGAATCTGGCTCTTGCCAAATCGAAGATGAGAAATGGTCGCAGCTCCGGCTTTTTTTGAGTCATAAACAAAATAACCTTGAGTGTTAAAATCTGTTCCTTCTCCGATAATTTTAATTGAATTTTTATTAGCGCTAACGGTACCATCAGAACCAAGACCATAAAAAATACCCCGGAACGTATCGGCGTTTTCAACAGAAAATTCGGGGTCATAGTCAATACTTAAATGGGTGACGTCGTCGTTAATTCCGACAGTGAAGCGTCTTTTGGGAGAGGTTTTTCCCATTTCATCAAAAACTCCCTTAATCATGGAAGAATTAAATTCTTTTGAAGACAGGCCGTATCTGCCGCCGATAACTTTTACATGGTTTTTAAATGTTTTAAAGTTTTCCTCATTATTTTCATTAAGCGCTGAAACAATGTCCATATAAAGAGGTTCGCCGATAGCGCCAGGTTCCTTGGTTTTATCCATAGCGGCGATTACTTTAACCGTATCAGGTAATGCTTCGATCATGTGTTTTGAAGAAAAAGGTCTAAATAATCGTACTTTTAATAAACCAACTTTTTCTCCTTTAGCTACAAGATAATCTACCGTTTCATGTACAGATTCTGCTGCAGCGCCCATAACAATGATGACTTTTTCAGCCTGCGGATGACCAACGTATTGAAAAAGTTTATATTCCCTACCGGTTAACTCTTTAAATTTGTCCATCTGTTGCTGCATAATTTCAGGAACTTTACTATAAAATGTATTGATTCTTTCGCGAGATTGAAAGTAAACATCGGGGTTTTGAGATGTACCGCGAAGGATGGGTTTATCAGGAGTCATGGCTCTTTTTCGAACTTCAAGCAACATGTCATGCGTGATCATTGTTTCGAGTTCTTCATCAGTGATTTCATTTACTTTTTGAATTTCATGAGAAACCCTGAAACCATCAAAAAAATGTAAAAATGGAATTCTTGAATGCATGGATGCTGCTTGTGTAATACACGCAAAGTCGTGTGCTTCTTGTACCGAACTTGATGGCGCTAAAGCAAAACCCGTGTTACGAACTGCCATAACGTCTGATTGATCTCCAAATATAGATAGAGCATGGGTTGCTAGAGTCCGAGCGGATACATGAAATACCGTAGGGGTTAATTCACCAGCGATTTTATACATGTTCGGAATCATGAGCAATAGACCTTGCGATGCAGTATAGGTTGTCGTTAGACTGCCCGCCTGGAGAGAACCATGAACAGTTCCGGCAGCGCCGGCTTCGCTTTGCATTTCAAAAACGGCTGGGACTGTTCCCCATATATTTTTTTGCTTTTGAGCAGACCATGCATCAGATAATTCACCCATACCTGATGATGGTGTAATTGGATAAATGGCAATAACTTCGTTTATTCGATAAGCAACATTCGCAACGGCTTCATTTCCTTCAATGATCAATTGATTGCTTGTTTTTGTTTCTTTATTATTTTTTTTCTGAGTTTTCGGCATGACGTTCCCCAATTTTTATTTTTTGGTATTCTTTAATTATTAAAATTGCATCAACGACGCAATAAAGTTGTCACTTACACGCCGATGTAAAAGTATCTCCAGTCAATTCTTTTTTAATCGACTGTCAGACAATTGTAAATAATTAGATAGTTCGTAAACATCTATGCAATATAATAAATATTAAGAATAAAGTAAATTTTTAGCGTTTAAAATAGTTCACGCTTAAGTATTTTAAAATTTTATCTCAACTCCAAAGTTTGGTATAAATGGAAGAACCTGATCTGAAGAAGTTAAAGTCGGATTTACGCCAGCCTGATATGGCTGATCATAGCGCCACCTTAAAGAATCTCGACGTTTATAAATCGCGCCTAGAACATTTATAACTTCAATATAATACGTGATTTCTCCCCATTTATATGGTTTTGCATAAGAATACCTTAAATCAACCGTAATGACGGGATCGTACCATCCCGTATTTGGCGTTGAGCTGTAAACAGGCGCATATCGACCCATTTTAAAGGGATCGCCGTCATCACCTGTGATTTTTGTGTACGGAAATGAAGTGTTGAAAGCAATTTTACCGCTGATCGTATGAAAACCAATTCGATAACCTGTAACTGTTTTTATTGAGTGCGCTTCTTCTCTTTGTGAATTGATAAAAATATCTTTGTAAGGCTGATCGGGAACACCGGTGCGTAATTTTGCCTGTGTAAAGGTATAGCTGATCCATCCAAATAAACCCTGATTATTTTCTGATCCCAACTTTCTCAATAAAATCTCAAAGCCATAATTATGTGAAATTCCGGAGTTGATGTAAGTTAAATGTGCGCCGGAAGGGTCAACCTGATCCGGAGAGTTGTATCGATAGGCGCTGTTATAAAAATAATTGTAGTAAATTTCACCTTTAACTGAATATTCTTTTATTTTTTGTTCTATACCAAAAACGGAGTGAAGCGCTTTTTCAGATGTATAATTAGGAGTTACTGCAACAACAGGGGAATTATCAAAATAATTCATATTACTTTGCATGAATTGGCTGTATTTACCTCCGGCTAAAGATAATAATGTGCCTGTGTTAAATTCATAACTGATTAAGCCGCGGGGATCCCAGATGATTTCTTTATTTAATTTGAGATAATCAAATCGAAATCCAGGAACAAAAACAAGACCGTTCCATTTAAATTTATTTTCCAGATAACCTCCGACGATTTGATTTTGAGCTTCTTTCTTATATGGCCGTAACTCATACTGGGTCGGATCAGAAAAATTTGGAGGTTGATTGCTGCCAAAGGTCGGAGGTTTCAATGGTATAATATCTACACCTGTAGATTTAAAATCAAAATAGTAATATTCAAGACCAAGCCTGAGTGCATTTTGATTGTCCATCCATTTTAGCTCCATGTCGTCTCGAATTCCAAATACATTTGGTATTGTATTTTTAGATATATCTGCCGATCCGCTTCCATAGGTCATGATCATTTCATAATTTTGTCTGTTGAGCGAAGAAAATAACATTACCGTATTTAAAAACAAATCTCCCGGTTGAAACTCGTAATAAATAGCCTGATTATGGGTGTATAATGAATAGCGGGCATTGATCCCTGTTAATGGACTTAACGGATCGCCGCCTGCGCGTTGTTTAAACAACTCTGCCTGAGCCTTTGGCGAGGGATTAAAGATAAAGGTATCGTTGGTTCCCATTACAAAGACTTTAATGGCATGTTTTGAATTAAAATAATACTTTACTTTTGCCTGATAATCATAATACTCTGGCAGCTGGCTGATGGGAGACTTTATAACTTCGTTAAATAATGGAAACAGTAATGAGATATAACCGGCTCTTCCGGATAAAAACCAGTAACCCTTGTTTTCAGTTTTTCCATCGACGGTAGATTGTATTGGACCCTTGACAATTGCATTGGCTGATATCAGGCCGATATCAACAACTCCTCCGATTTTTTTCACTTCATCAAGCGTGTTCATGCTGATAACCGCAGCATTTGCAAACCCGTATTGAGCTGGAAATGCTGATGAAAAAACATCAACCTGTGAGATAGCATCTGATGAAATGATCGTGTGCAGACCAAGAAAATGACGGGGATCCATAATGGGGATGTTGTCAATTGTATAAAAATTCCCGGAAGGATTTGCGCCGCGCATGATGATGGAACCAAAAATTCCGCGTGAAGTTATACCGGGCATTGAAGTTAAGCTTCGAATAATGTCGTTAAAACCGGCTGGTACGCTTTTAATTTCTTTTGAGGTCATGGTATTTCTTGACACCTGCTGTATATCTCGCGTACCGCGAACCGTAAGCGAGCGGCCTTCAACATGAATCGCGCCGATAGTAAAATCGTGTATTAAATCGCTGCTTATTTCCAGATTTTCCTGGAGCGGTTTTAAGCCTTCTGTAGTTACAATGAAAGTGTAATTTCCTGGTTTGGGTATTTCAATGTTATACTTTCCGTCTTCATCTGTTTTTGTTTTTATCTTTAATTCCAGTATAACGATGGTAGCAAATTCCTGAGGTTTACTGGTAACTTCGCTGTAAACAATTCCAGAAATTTTAATCTTGGAATTCTGGGGATTCTGGGCGTAAATGAATCTCTGGAGAAATAAAGTAAGCGTTAAATAGATAAAAAGTTTTTTCATAAAAATTATAAATTATTTTGTTTTTAAAGTTGTTCGTTACGTTGAACTTTTTACTCTTTTTTTTCATCGCCTGAGAGGTAAAATATTTTATTGATTTCATCTGTTTAAAGTATACGTTACTGCCTGTTCCAATTCGATCGGTATATTTTTTCCGTCAATAAATGGCGGTGAAAAGCGAACTTCTTTAAGAGAGCGGGTTATGGCTGCAGCAAACTTTTGTTTTAAATCACTTTCAACATCAGAAGGGAGTTTTTTGGATAATACAACGCCGCTTACTTTCACCTTGATTACTTTTCCACTTTTATTGATTATAACTGCGACATAAACCGTTGCTTCAATGTTCATTTGGCGGGCCAGATCAGGATAATATTGTTTCATTGAACCCATCATTTTAGGCGAAGTCGCGTTAGGGTGAAACGATAAATCTTCTGCATTGGCGATATCTGCGGCATCTTCAGCGCTTTCAGTCGGCTCAGTGTTTTCGCTTTTTTCAGTTCCCCACGGGCTTTTTTTAACAGGTTTTTGCGGTACTACTCTCGAAACAGCCAGTTTTTTATGCGCTTTTCCTGTGCTTTGCGGCATGCTGGAATATGTAGAATCGGTACCAAAATCATAGGTAGAATAATCGCTTGTATAAGTAACAGCAAAATATAAAAGAACAAAACCAAGATGTAACAATATTGAATAAAGGAGTCCTCTGAATTTTAAGTTTTCAAAAAGAATTTGAAGTTTCGTTTTGTATAAATTGTAAGAATCCATTATTAAAAAGTAAATTGTTTACAACAATATTAATGTGTAGAAGTTTTTGGTCCGGTTTGAAGACTTACATTTTCAAAGCCGCTGGCCTTCAGCATATCCAAAATAACTACAAAAATATCGAGTGAAATTTTTTTGTCGGCTCGAATGATGATCTTGGTTTCTTTAGGTAATTTTTCAACTTCTGACTTAAGCTCGGTTTCTGAGTATTCCTGGTTTTTATAAAAAAAGGCGCCGGAAGAATCAATCTCGATAAATTCCTGCGGAATATTCTCCATTTTTTCAGATGCCTTTGCTTGAGGCAAATCAACAGGAATTTTACCGGAAGCTATGAAAGTAGATGTAACCAAGACAATGGTTAAAAGTACAAGCATGATGTCAATCAATGGAATGACATTCATCATGCTGATTTCTTTATCTTCCATTTTCAATCTCCCAGGTTGTTAAAATAACCCGTACGCGTCTGATTAAAAAGTTATAAATAAAAATCGATGGAATGGCAACAACTAAACCAGCTGCTGTTACTTTCATGGCTAGGGCCAGGGCAATCATGATTTTACCGGAATCCATCATTCCTTCGCTTCCGATGGTATAAAATGTCAATATGATACCCATAACCGTACCAAGTAAACCAATGTAGGGAGCGTTACTGCCGATACTGGCCAGTAAATAAAGCCGGTTTGTTAATTGCAGTTCTAAAAAACGTTTGTCTGTAAAATTATTTAAATCAAGTTTTTTAAAATATAAAAACCGTTCAATTGCAATACTAAAAGAGCCAATGCTCATGGCAATTAATATGCCCATAATTCCATAATCTATAATATTTTTTAAAACTTCCATATAATGACCTCTCAAGAAAAATCTATGTGCGGTAAATCTTTTTTCCTGCAGAAAATTTTATCAGCAATGAAGTCATTTTACGACAGAACCGGTATTTTGCGTGGGGTTAGGTATGTACCGCGTACCTGCTTGGGTTGTCTAATAAGTCAAAATTTGAACAGAGAAGACGCAAAGAACGCAAAGGAATTAAAGAAAATGACAAGAAAAATCCCTTTATTTCTTTACTTTGCGCCCTTCGCGCCTTTGCGGTGATACTTTTTAGACAGCCCCTTTTTATTGAATTGCATTATATTGTGATAATATGTAATTGCCGTGAAGAAACACTATTGTATTTTTACCATATGTTGGAGAAGGAATACCAATCATCTGATTTAAGCCTTCGTTTAGAAGTCAATGAAGACGGTGAAAATATAAAATTAAATTTTTTGGGAAAAAGCAATGCGCGTTCGCCTTCTGATTTTTTAAACCCGGTTTTACAGGAGATTTGTGATAAGGCATTTGCGGAAAAGAAAAAAATAGTACTTGATTTTTGCAATCTGGAATATATGAACAGTTCTACGGTTGCTCCGATTATCAAACTTTGGGCGCAGCTTAAATCACAGGAAATCAGTTTGACCGTTGAATATAATAATGAGATTTTATGGCAGAGGGCTAATTTCTCGGCATTCTCAATTTTTGAAAAAGAATCAAGTCTCTTTAATCTTCGGCCAAGATAAAACTATGGAAAAAGATCATTCAATACAAACCTTTCAAGAAGGCGATTTAAAAGTACAGATAGAAGAATCAAAGTATATAATTAAAATTTCATGGCTAGGTCAGTGTACTTTAAAAAATCCTTCTTTTTTTCTAGATCCTATTTTAACTGAGCAATATGGGGAATCACAGAAATCAATTAAAAGAATGGTTTTTGATTTTACAAAGTTTAAATTTATGAACTCTTCGGCAATTATTCCTATAATTCGAATATTAAAAATGGCAAAAGACAGCAGGGCTTCTGTGCATGTGCTTTACAACCAAAACGAAAGATGGCAGTCTATTTTATTGGGAGAATTGAAAATCTTTGAAACAGAAGATGGGCGAATTCAGGTTCTTGGGGCGAATCACTGATATTTATAAGCAAGTGGAATTACATTGTCTAAAAGTTTTTGTTTTACGAGGTAAAATATGTCTAAAAGCTTAAAGTTAAAAATAAATCCTGTTTGGGAAGAACTTGATTATGTAAGAGAACAGGTCGAGATTTTTTTAGCCAAACATAATTTTAACAGCGACCAGATACACGCCCTGATGATGACAACCAGCGAGCTTGCCGAAAATGCAATCAAGTATGGTCATTATGAAACTGACAAGGATAAAATAGATATATTTTTGGATATATATCCGAAAGAAGTTATCATTGAAGTTAAAAACAAGATTCATGATGTTGACAATGAGGAATTAAAAGAACTTGATGAAAACATTCAGTGGATTCGGGGATACCAAAATCAATATGAGGCCTATATGGAAAAACTCAAGCATGTTTCAGCTAAAAATTTAAAAAAAGGAGAGAGCGGCCTGGGTCTTGTACGAATAGCTTATGAAGGACAATGTATTCTTGATTTTTATGTAAATGAAGATGACGTTCTTGCTATGTCGGCAGTGTATAAACTGGCAGGATAGGTTTATTTTAGGTAACTTTGTTAAACTTAAGATTAATAAATTATAAATAAAATGGATGAAATATTTAAAAGTAATGGGCTTACTCTTAAAATACAAGAGTTAGAAAATCATGTCACGGTACACTGGGAAGGTCGAAGTACGCAGCGGGATTCTTCTGTTTTTTTAATGCCGATATTTAATGATTTATTAAACAAGCATAAAAAAATTATTTTAAACTTTAAAAATCTCGAATTTATGAATTCATCAACCATTACCCCGATATTAAAGTTAATGGATCGGATCAAGAATACAAAAGATGAAGTCTTGATTATCTATGCAATTGATTTAAAATGGCAGGAATTAAGTTTCTCAGCGCTTGAAATATTTAAAACGAGCGACCATCGCGTTGATATCATTGGCGAGTAATGCTTTCGCTTTTTATGAATGATATTGCTTACGCTTTAGATTAAACTTGAAAGTGTTTAAAAAATGAATATAGAAAATCACTTATTTCCTGGAATACTGTACTTGGGTGATAATGAATATCCTCTCACAGCGTCATACGGTTCAAAAAACTCTTTATTAATAAATTTCTCCAAGAGTACCTGGTTTAAAGACAGCGCTGAATTTGACAGGATGGTTTTAACTTTTGACGGAGATCAGATACAGCTTGGAAAATGTATTTTCGTGCACGAAAAATCAGCGCCTAATTTTATAGGCCGTTTGATATTTACTTCAGATGTATACGATTTTTATAATATTTTTACTTTTAAGAAAATGTCAAATCTTGCTGTTTATTTTCAAAATCTGCCGCTTATGATGGCTCAAAAAAATAAGATCAACGAATCATTTCGAAAATACACCTCAGACTTGACATATGATCTGCGAGTTTATAAAAAATTTTTTGAAGAACTCGATTTAATTTATCATCAAGAGCCTCCCGAAATTTACAAGATGGCACAAAAGACTATTCTTGAAACAGAAGGGCGAAAATTTTTTACTTTTTTTGACAAGAGACTGGAAGACTTAAAAAAAGAAACATTACATTTTACAAGAGAAGAACAGGAAAATCATGCTTACTTTTTTCGGCGACAGGTATGGGATTTTATAAAAGAATCCAGATTTTTGACGAGAACTAATCTAAAGCCGAGAGGATACCCCGGCGATTCAGAAATGATGTCCATGATCTATAGGGATTTATATGAGGGCGAGACTATTTTTGAAAAGCTAATGCACAAGCACCCCATAGAAACAAAATCTGCACAGGCGGTAAGAAATCGAAAAACCATGATTCCCGAATTTATAAAACAATCTCGTGATCAGTTCCCATATTTACAGGAAAAATTCAAGATTCTTTCTGTGGCCTCTGGACCAGCCCGTGAGCTTGAAAATATCATCATTACTCCGGATTTCAGTCATGAGAATACGGTTACGCTTTTAGATCAAGATAATGAAGCTCTGGGAGAAGCAGCAAATTGTATTAGAAGAATTGAAAACAGATTTGCTACAAAAGTAGATTACAACTTTTTAAATGAATCTGTTCGTACCATGCTTAGAATTCGTGATTTAAACCTTAAGTGGGGGCAATTTCACTTTATTTATTCTATGGGGCTTTTTGATTATCTTTCCGCTCGTGTTGCTCAGTCGGTCATTGAAAAACTTTATTCATTATTACTGCCTGGCGGTCGAATGGTCATAGGTAATTATCACGAAGCAAATCCAACCAAGACGTACATGGATTACTGGGGCGACTGGGTTCTTTATTATCGTTCAGAAGAAGAGTTTATGCAAATTACTGGAAATTTAAATCCGTGTAAAAAAGAAATTGTATTTGAGGATTCTCATTGTCAGATGTTTTTGATCATTGAAAAACCACTTAAATGATTATATTGCAAGTATTTTATTTCGTGTTGATAAATATAAAATTATTATAATAGGTAAGCGGCAACTTCCAGGTAGAAAGGTGTCGTTGTTAATAATAAAGCATTGACGTCAAAATAAAGAAATTAATCGTAACTTAAAGCGAATCTCGAATGGTCGATACTCAAGAAGAATCAGTTTTTAAAACTAAGGATTTCAAAACATTTTTAAACGGTCTTATTCACCAGTGGTTAAAAACTTTAACAATCATTGGAATAACCCTTGTTCCATTATTTGGTATATTGGATTATTTTATTATGCCGACGGAACTTGTAACCCGTTTCTGGACGTATCGGTTTATCTATAGTACAATTTTACTGGTGCAGTATTTTATCATCCGGCTTTCAAAACCCGGTAAATATTCATTTGTCCATGTTTATTTTGCTTCAGCCCTTACAAGTTTAACGATCGTTCAAATGACCGTTGACCTTGGCGGTTTTAACGCAAGTTATTACCAGGGTCTTAATCTTGTTATCATTGCCGTAAATCTTTTAATTCCCTGGAAACCCGTTCACTCTGCCATAAACGGAATGATCACCACAGGAATGTACTTGATTATGAATTATTTTTATGGAATGGAATACAATATCCAGATTTTAATCAGTAATTTATTTTTTATGATCTCAACTGTAATCATTGCAGTGAGTATCAACTACCTGCGGCATAATTTAATTAAAAAAGAATTTGAACTTCGTGCTGAATTAAAAGATGCAAGAGATGCCCTTTGGGGAGAAATGGAAATTGCCAAAAGAATTCAAACCGCTCTTTTACCCGAGCAGATTCGATTAAAAAATTACGAAGCATATGCCACGATGCTGCCAGCAGATGAGGTCGGTGGCGACTACTATGATATTATTGAAACGTCCCACGGCGAGACCTGGATGGCGATCGGCGATGTCTCAGGACATGGCGTAGAGTCCGGTTTAATCATGATGATGACGCATACCTGTATTTACAGTCTAATCAATCAAAGAAGAGATCTTATGCCTTCGAAAATACTGGAAAATGTAAACTATGTAATTAAAGAAAATATTCGCAGGTTAGACGTAAGTCGATATGTAACTTTAACTGTTCTTAAACTTGAAAATAATCACTTTATACATTCCGGAAAACATCAGGATATTATTATTTTTCGAGCTGTAAAAAATCTAGTTGAGACAGTACCCAGTAAGGGAACATGGATTGGAATTACTGATGACTTAAGAAATTATCTGCATGATGAAAAAGTTGAAATGTTACCCGGCGATGTTCTTCTTTTATACACCGATGGATTAACGGAAGCCGAAAATGATCAAAATGAGATGTATGGTTTAGAACGGTTGGTAAAGGTATTTGAAAAAAATGCCAGGGAACCCATAAAGAACATTATTGAAAATATCATGAAAGATGTCGCTTCTTATCAAAAAGTTCAAAACGATGATATAACCGTTCTTGCCTGTCGAAAGCTTTAGACTATTTTACTGAATTTTGATTCATGTATTGGGGCGTTTACACTTTACCAAAATATAATCACCCCGATTTCTTTTAAAATTTTTAAAAATTATTCTGTTGACGCACAAAGGGGGTTTTATTTTTTACTTTTAACTTATGAAGCAATGGAAATCGCAGATCGGTATTATTTTTGCAGTGATGGGCAGCGCGATAGGGCTGGGTAATTTTTTAAGATTTCCTGGATTAGCGGCTCAGTATGAAGGAGGTGTCTTTATGATACCTTATTTCATTGCTCTTCTTTTACTGGGTCTCCCTATTGCATGGGCAGAGTGGGGTATTGGTCGTGCAGGCGGAAATCTTGGTTACAATTCAGCGCCGGGTATTTTTCGTTCGCTGTGGAAAAACAAGCTTTCTCCATATATTGGTGTAGTTGGACTGATTGTTCCTGTCGGTATTTATATGTACTATATACTGATTGAATCCTGGTGTCTTTATTATGCATGGCTTTATTTAAGCGGTGTTTTTCCTCTTGGCATAAAAGACGCGCAAGTTTATTCCATTTCTTTTAATCACCTGGTAGGAATGAATAATAATGGAGATACTTTTTCGTCGGGAAACAGTTTAATATACTTTTTAATTTTTTGCGGGCTCATCAATTTTGCAATTATTTATAGGGGACTTGCCAGTGGAATAGAGCTTGTGTGTAAGATTGCTATTCCGGCGCTTTTTATTTGTGCGATCATTGTATTGATACGTGTATTAACACTTGGAACGCCCAATCCTGATATTCCTGAACAAAATGTGATCAACGGCCTGGGGTTTATGTGGAATTTACACATAGAAGACGGAACTTTTTGGAAACATCTATTAAACGCAGACATGTGGCTTGCTGCAGCAGGTCAGATATTTTTTTCGCTTTCCGTTGGTTTTGGAGTGATTATCAATTATGCAAGTTACTTGAAAAAAAAGGATGATCTGGTATTATCTGCCGTAACTTCAGCATCAGGAAACGAATTTGCAGAGGTTGCTCTCGGAGGGATGATCACTATACCTGCAGCTTTTATTTTTTTAGGCATCGCCGGAATTGGCGGAGGTACTTTTAAACTTGGTTTTGTAACCCTCCCTGTTGTTTTTGAGTACATGCCGCTTGGTAACATAATGGGGTTCATATGGTTTTTTCTTTTATTTTTAGCTGCCATAACAAGTTCTATTTCAATGATTCAGCCGGCC
>Ga0224495_10000596_pt1 | contig 28219 bp, 31 predicted proteins | sample SF_Jul11_sed_USG_FD_168128 | JGI IMG/M metagenome (GOLD analysis project Ga0224495, IMG submission 168128) | Sediment microbial communities from San Francisco Bay, California, United States - SF_Jul11_sed_USGS_4_1 | ecosystem: Environmental > Aquatic > Marine > Sediment | place: USA: California...
GATTCGATTCATAGGGTAGGTGAAATGAACCTTCTTGAAGCGGAAGGTAAGCAGCTTTTCAGGGATTTCGGAATCCCTGTCCCGGAAGGCGTATTGACCCACAGCGCGTCGGAAATCGGGAGCATCTCCTTGCCAGCAGTAGTAAAAGCCCAGGTGCCCACAGGAGGAAGGGGTAAGGCGGGAGGAATCAGGATTGTATCCACGATCAATGACGCGCGCAAAGCTACTGACGATATCGTCGGAATGAAAATTAGGGGATACAGGGTAGACAATGTCCTCATTGAACAGAAAATCGAGGGAAAGAGGGAACTCTATCTCAGCATCACGATAGACAGATCGAAAAGAGAACCGATACTCATGGCGAGCGCGATGGGCGGAATGGACATCGAGAGCGTGCCGGATGACAGGATATTCAAGGATTGGGTAGATCCTTGGACAGGTGTTCAGTCTTTTCAAGCGAGGAATCTGTCTTTCTCGCTCGGACTTGATAAGGGATTGTCAAGTCAATTCTTCTTGTTGCTCCAGAATCTATGGAAATTGTTCCAGGCAATGGACGCAGAATTGGTGGAGATAAATCCGTTGGTTGTGACTAAGGATGATCACCTGGTTGCCGTCGACTCCAAGATCGTGATCGATGACGATGCGCTATACCGACACGAAGGAATGAAGAAGATTGCAGGAGACATCACACCCCTCGAAAAAGAGGCAAGGGACAAGGGTATCGCATTCGTCCAGCTCGATGGGGATATCGGCGTGATTGCGAATGGTGCAGGCCTTACGATGGCCACACTAGACTTTCTTACATTGCACGGAGGAAAGGGCGGCGTGTTCCTGGACCTCGGAGGGACTGATGATCCCGAGAAGGTCGAAGAAGCTCTAATGCTGATGGCGAAGGCGAATCCGAAGGTCGTTCTTATAAACATATTCGGTGGGATTACAAAGTGCGACACGGTTGCTGACGGCCTTCTTCAGGCAATGACGATTGGCGGCATATCGATTCCGATCGTTGCGCGAATCAAAGGCGTGAACGAGAAGAAAGCGGTCGAGATGCTCAAGGACAGCCCGATTCATCCAGTGCTGTCGCTCGAAGATGCGGCAAAGAAATCGGTCGAGATTGCAGGAGGCTCATGACATGGCCGTGATAATCGATGAGAAATTAAAAGTGCTCATTCAGGGAATAACCGGTCATCAGGGCAGCTTCCATACGCAGAAGATGAAGGAATTTGGAACGAATATCGTCGCGGGGGTCACTCCGGGAAAGGGCGGACAGAAGGTCGATGGTGTTCCTGTATACGATTCTGTAAAGAGCGCTGTGAACAAAACTGGAGCCGAAACCTCAGTGATATTCGTTCCCGCTCCGTACGTCTTCGATGCCGCAATGGAGTCATTAGAGGCCGGCATCTCCTTGTTGGTCATTATTTCTGAACATGTACCAGTTCATGACGCGATGAAAATCGTGTCGCATGCAAGAAACATGTGTGCTCGGGTCATAGGTCCGAACTGCCCTGGCGTATCCTCGCCGGGGAAGGCAAAGGTCGGGATAATACCCAATCAGATTTTCATGAAGGGGGATGTCGGAGTCGTATCTCGCAGTGGCACACTAACCTACGAAATCGTAGATTCTCTCACAAGAGCGGGATTAGGACAATCCACCTGTGTGGGAATCGGTGGAGACAGAGTCAACGGAACATCTTTCATAGACGTTCTGGAAATGTTCGAAAGGGATGAACAGACGAAGAGGATCGTATTGGTCGGCGAGATTGGGGGCTCCGCAGAGGAAGAAGCGGCGAATTACATTGTTAAAAATCTGACCAAGCCTGTCGCAGCATACATAGCCGGCAAGAGCGCGCCGCCGGGCAAGAGGATGGGGCATGCAGGTGCGATAATCTCCAGAGGTAGCGGGACCGCTGAAAGTAAGATGAGAGCTCTCAAGGATGCAGGAGTATCGGTGGCGAACACAACTGCAGAAATTGTACCATTGGTGAAGGGTGGCTAATCTTTTATTTTTTAAACGGCTCCCCTCTGAGTCTGTCAATCGCCCATTTATCTTGATCTAGCTTGATTATCGAAAGTTCCCCTTCGGATGATTTCCACGGTTCCAGATTTTCCAAAGGTGTTCTCGTCAATTGGCTCGCTATCATCATTGAAACGAAATCGTCCGTTACAATCACAACATTGCCCGTTCCAAAATTAAGCCTGAATTGATATGTGAATTCTCTCACTCTGCGCCAGCCTTTCTTGACCTTATCCCCCGACGGAAATTTGAATTTGCCTGGCGTGCTGCGCAGTTTATTGAAAAGCTTTGGCTCTTCTTGCGAGAGAGCCTGCATCGTCTTGCCTGACCATCTCCCGTAATTGACATCCCTGAGGTTTCTTTCGGTTCTCACAGGCAGATTGTGCGGGGAACCGATAATTTTTCCCGTCACAAATTCTCTCTTCAGTGGGCCAGATATCACTGCTTCAAGGATTAGGGGCTTAATTTTTTCAGAGACCATCTCGCAATATTTCACACCCTCAAGGCTCAGAGGAGGGTTATTGATGCCCAATAGCTCGCCATAGGGGGAATAATCCGTCCGTCCTGGGGGGACAATGTAGAGTGTCAGCATTGTAATGACAATAATCGCATTGCTCTAATTCAACATTGCCCTTACATCTTATCTATTGAGCATGGACATGAAATGCACTATCACTGGAAAAAGAATGAATCCCATTAAATGGATTCTTGAAACGCACATATTTATGGTCAGTACTGCAAGAACAACGCTAGTGAACAGCACAAGCAACCCTGCAGGCCCGGAGATTGCAATTACCAGGGACATGATAAAAACGATGATTCCTATGCGCACGTATCTACCGAATTCGAACCTATTGTTTTGGAGAATCCAACTTCCGATCGTCCGCAGGATTAGGGCTCCAACAACGGCGCCTATGCATGCAGACCATAGGAAACAGAGAAGCATCATCGGGGGCTGAATTATCTCAAACGGGAGAACGTCCATTTGGCCGATCTGATCATTAATGGATTCAATAATTCCGTTCCTTGCACGCCCTATGACGAAAAATGCGATAATTGAGTGGAGAGAGCCGCCAACATTGGTCGCGGAATAAGTGACAAGATACCTGCATGCAGAGGCTAAAGATGAGGACTTCATTCTCAATCCGATAAATGATAGAGTAGTCGCATACGCGTTTGTGATCCCTGGGATCCAGCCGACCAGTGTTGAGGGTAGGATGCTTCTCAACAGGGATGTCAATCTGGGGACTTCGACCTCCTCTTGAGATTGCGCGATGAATTTGGGAGATTGTTTTTTCTTTTTCATAAGTATTAATGAAGGCACCGAGAAGAAGCCGGAGAATGCCGGTAGGAGGAAACATGAGGAGTCGTTCACCCAAATATCCGAAGGAATCAACTCAGTGATTGATTGGGGGATGGAGAGTGTTAAAACCACAAGGCCGAAGATACCTGACAGGAGGAATATTGCAGCTGATGATAGAATTCGCCTCGCCCTTCCTGCGGAGACGATAACAAGAATTGCGATTCCGATTAGAATTATCGCGAAAAACCCCTTGATTGAGCGATAGAGTTCAAAAGGACCACCCATGATCCCGCAGATTGGTATGAATATTATCGCGAAAAGGATGACAGCCCCGAGGCTTCCGACCATTGTGCATTCGATCAGAAGATCCCATCTGCCACTGGCGAAAAGTCTCTGAGATGGGAGCAAAGCGACAATGGTGTCATCATTGGGAATTCCCATGAAGGCCGTCGGAATCATCTCGGTGAGGGAATGGGCCAGCAGAATCGAAATTAGAAAAGACCCGAAAATGATTATATTAGAATATTCGAGCTCATTCGGGACCAAAGGCATGATCAATGCCATGAAAGGAGAGATGGCAATTAGTGCAGCCAGAGTGTTCGGATGCATTCCCGGCATTAGACCGCTGAATCCGCCAATCAAGCCTCCGAGCAAAGAAAATGGAGTGCACCACAAGAGAATGAATTGAATTGAATCCATGCGGAGGTGGCTTAGAATAGACGGATGGATTCATTTTCTTCTGCAGTTAGTATACCCTCAGGTGATTCAACCGATGATTTTCACTTGACTCTCGGTGACATCTATCTTGACCAGGGTCTTGATTTTTATCCCGAGTTCTTTTTCGATTAGTTCCTTGCCCTCTCCCTTCTCGACGACAACGAGAACGTCCACAACCTCCGCGCCAATCTTCCTGAGGCCTTCAATGACAGCTCTAATCGTCCCCCCGGTGCTGATTACGTCATCGACTATCAGGACCCTGTCGCCCTTGGATATATCGTTGACGAACAGATCTCCTAAAGAATAGCCAGTTATCTGCTTCAAATTGAATTCGCCCGGCAGCCCGTACATACGCTTCCTGACGATATTGAAGGGCTTGCCGGTGCGCAGCGTGAGAGGTGCAGCATACTCGATACCGATTGCCTCGACCGTGACAATTACATCGCACTTGTCGAAGTCTCCTATTCTGACTAACTCGTCGATTATCTCCTCGAGAATCTCCTTATCCATGCGAGGAATCCCGTCTGTAGCAGGGTGTACAACATAGCTATAATCCCCCTTCTTGATGATTGGCGATCTGACAAGTGTCTCCTTGAGCTTCTGAAGTCTTTCCATAATATCACCGCTCATGATTTTAATGGTAATTTGATATTTCTTCGATGACATCGACGAACTCGAACTTCTCGGAATCGAACAGCCCGCGATCTCCGATTTTCAATTTGGGAATGACGAGCAGGCTCATGAAGGATAGGGTCATGAGGGGATTGGAGATAGTGCAGCCGAGCTTTCTCGTATGATCCAGAAGCTTATCGATCCCCCTTGAGACCTCTATTGCCGGACGATTGCTCATGAGACCTCCTATCGGAAGCTCGAGCTGTGACGCTCTGCCCTTGTCGAATACCGTGAACCCTCCTTTTGCCAGGCTTAGGTTAGCAGCGGATGCCATCTCATTCCTGTCGGAGCCAACGACTATACAGTTATGCGAATCATGCGCAACGGTGGATGCGATCGCTCCTGATTTTAGGCCGAACCCCTTAACAAAGCCGTTTGAGACAGGAGCATTCTCGTACCTGTTGACCACCGATATCCTCAGGACATCCCTATCGATGTCTGGGAGAAGTTCGTTATCACTGACCGTCAGCCATTCGGATGTCCTGTCGGTGACAATCTCATCCTTGACAACGACAATTATCCTCGCCTTTGCCTTCGCTCCGTTTGATCTTATGGCGAATTCATCCGCATGCTTCGATATCGGCGGCAGCACGATATCTATGCTCTCTGGGACAGTGTCAAATGCCGGCTTATTGGCGACGGCTACTCTACTGCCGGCAATCCAGGTTTCGAGCACGTTGAAATTCTCGAAGCTGTCTATTATTGCAAAATCCGCGGCGCGTTCCTCCTCAAGCCATCCGCCCGGAAGATTGTAATGTTCCGCAGGGTAAAGAGTCGCAGCTCGGAGGGCGCGCAAAGGCTCGATGCCGAGAGATATCGCTTCCCGAATTGTCATATCCAAATGCCCCTTCAGAAGATCATGGGCGCTCCGGTCATCCGAGACGAGCATGAATGGGTTCTCTTTTGCAAAGTCTTTGAGTGATGGAAGATTCTTGCAGGCGGTTCCCTGCCTGATCTGAATGATCATGCCGAGCCTGTGCTTTTCCGCCGCTTCTCTGGATGTTGTGCATTCGTGGTCAGTCGTGATGCCTCTCGAGACATATGCTCTGAGGGTGTCGCCTGTGACCAATGGCGCGTGTCCGTCGATAGGTTTTTTCGCCTTCTTTGCAGCCCTAATCTTCAGCAGTATCTCTTCGTCTCCCGCGGCTGCTCCTGGATAGTTCATCATTTCCCCGAGCGCCACAACCTCAGGCCAGGAAAGTATCTCCTGGATATCCTCATGGGTGATCACAGCCCCGGATCGTTCGAATGCCGTTGCAGGAACACACGAAGGCGCCGTGAAGTAACATCTCAAAGGGCACTTTTTAGAATCATCAATCATGAATTTGATTCCCCTGACCCCGAAGACGTTGGCAATCTCGTGAGGGTCTGATACAACTGCGGCGGTGCCGTGCGGAACAACCGCTTCAGCAAACCGCGACGGACAGAGATGTGACGATTCGATGTGAATATGCGCGTCAATCAATCCCGGGATTATGAGCCTCTTCTGATCGTTCTCAGTGTGCCTAAGCGATTTTATTATGCCGTCGGAAAACTCGATCCTGCCATGGAAGATCTCCCCGGATACGACATCGACAATCCTGCCATCCATGCTTCCGCTGGCCAAATCAATCAACCTTCGACCTGTAATGCCATTTTCATCCATAATCCTTTTTGGATTGTGGGCAGATATCTACCACATGAAGAAATCCCTATTCCCCCGAGACATCCTGAGCAAGCTCAAATGGGGAGAAGGGACATCCCTGAATGATGCCGAGATAGTCATTCTGCACAGAGGAGCACCGAATGACAGGCGCGCAATAAAGGGTAGCGAGATAATCTCGCTCGGACAGATGTTCTTCGAGACATCCGAGACTTCTATACCTTACCATAGAATCATCGAGATATGGCATAGAGGGGAGAAGGTATTCGAAAAAAGGTCCCGTGATATAAAAAGGCAAGAATGAAAGGGGTTTTATCGGTCCTTCTACGCCCGAGGCGCCCCGCAGTTGGGGCAGTTGGCCATGAATGCCGGGAACTGGACATTGCAGTTTTTGCACTTGACCATCTGATATTTGTGCTGCTCGGGAGGCATTCCTACCGCAGGCGGGGCCGCCTGAGGCGGAGCACCAGGCTGCTGATACTGCGATGGCGGATACTGGGCCGCAGGATACTGTTGTGGCTGATATGGTTGCTGCGCGACCGCCGCTCCCGTAGGATACGGTGCGTAGGCTGGTGGCGGGTTCATGGCACTTGACAGGTTCATATATACAAGAATCAGCAGTATCGTCGGAAGAACGAAGGCGACTATTCCGATAATCAACCAGATGACGCTCGCGTTCCTTGCATCATTAAACCGCCCATGGTCAATCTCATCAATCACCGATCGCTTCATGAATATTCCTGACAGGCCGCAAACGACCGACATTATCAATCCGAAGAATCCCCAGGCAATTCCGCCCGCGTTTCCATAGGCTATTCCCGTCGCTATTGTGGCAATGCCTATGACGAACCAGATAAACGCCATAAGAAGGAAGATTATCTGTGCCCAATAGGAGAACTTCCTCGCCTCCTGTGCGTCGCGCGGGAGCCATGGCGGAACGGCACTGCTTGCCAGAATCCCTTCAAGGGGTGTACTCATTTCTTTATTCCCTCCTGACTTTTCCTATCGATATTGACTGGCATCTGATATGAATGCCTGGGGAAAGCATTAGACTCAATCCATATAATTGTTTTTGCTTGAAAAGCCGGGTTTTGGCAATGTCAGGATTATCGGCCGGGTGGGGTCTCGGGCACCCTGGGTAATCGGGAATCTAAATCTTGCGATTGTTCACAACCTTTAATTATTGTATCGTCTCATGCTTCATTACCAGAAAACGCAGCGTCGACATTGTTGTATCGGAATGGGGCATTGATGAAACACGAGGATTACAAAGATATCTATTTCAGGTTGAGGAAACCAAAAGACATTGACAGTCTAGCAAAAAGCACGGGGCTCGATAGGGAGCTTCTTCTCGTGATGTACACCCAAAGGACTGTCAGAGACGCGACGAGGAGATTCCATCTTGTCAAGGGGCAGACCCAACGCCTTTACAAGAAATGGAAAGGCGGAAGATCCATTGTCTCCCTCGCCAGCGAGCTCAATTTCCCTTCCGTCCTGCTAGCTATGCTAATATTACAGGAGGACGGCATGTCCAGGAAGATCTTCTGGAAATACATAAGGAAGCCTGACGAATGCCGAGACCCACACTTGAAGAAGGAGATCATCAAAATCAACAATTCTGACATAGTCTATTCGCCGAAGGGGATGGAGATACAGGAGAAGAGAGGAAAATGGGGCGAGCAGCAACTGGAGCAATGGCTCGATCTTCACGGCATATCGTATAGGACCGAGGCAGACCTTAGGGGAAAGCATCCCAAGACGCCGGACGCCCTCTTGGACAAGCCCATCAAGCTCAATGGCATCATGACAAAATGGATCGAATCAAAGGCGTCTTTCGGAGACGAGATCGAACTGCGCAAGAATGTCCGCAGGCAATTGAAGCCTTATACAGAGCTGTTCGGACACGGCGCAGTAGTGTACTGGTTCGGCTATATCGAGGGGATCGAGCCCCCCGAAGGAATCACCCTGTACGGAAGAGAATTTTCTGAGATGATGCCTGTTATCGTCAAATGATAGTCGACTGGGAATTTCTTTTAAAGGGGAACATGTCTATCCCGTTCTGACGCGAGGAATGAGCGGTGGCAGTACAGATATCAGCTGCTGATATTGAGAAATTCGGTTATTGCCCGCTCAGCTGGTGGCTGAGCTGGAACAGCGATACGAAGGAGCGCGAGGAGCTGGTCAACGGCAAGGAAAGACACAGCCGGATCGCCGAAAACGTCATGGCCGCACGGAAATTGGAGATCCAAGCTTTGACGACGGAGCGCATTGTCCTTTGGTTTGCAATCATAGCTACTATTATCGCAATTTTCGGGATTGATCTGCTTCCTTTCGAGAACGAACCTAGCATATCACTGATCATGATATTCATGTCGCTGATATGGGTTCTCGCATCGCTGATATTCCTCCAGCTCGCATTCAGAACCCCGACAACGGATAGGGTTCTGCAATACGAGAAGATAATTCTAATTTTTGCTATTGTGGCAGCATTAGTTGCGATAAATTCTGTGCTTTTTCTTGAGATCGATGAGAGACTCGCAATCGTTTTGGAAGCGATTTCCCTTGTATGGCTGATAGTCGCGGCGTATTTCCTTGAAAGGTCATTGACTTACAGCCATGCGGCAAGACAATTGAAAAAAGAGATGGATATCAAGGGGAAAATCAAATATGTGGACATGGAGGACGCCGAGCTGTTAGTCTCTGAAAAGTACGGAATCTCGGGTAGACCGGATTATATTTTGATCGTTGAGAACTCTGATATACCAGTCGAAGTGAAAACGGGCAGAACGCCGCGCGGTCCGCTATTCTCCCACATATTGCAACTGGCTACCTACTGCCTCCTTCTTGAGGAAAAGAGCGGAAAAAAAGTGCCCTACGGCATATTGAAATACGGGACAGACCAGCACGTGATAGATTTCGACGAAAGCCTCAAGAAGACATTGCTGCAGAAGATAGCCGAGATAAGGGAGATAGCAGATGGAAGAAAGGCAGCGCACAGGAATCATAATCGTCCCGTAAAATGCACCAATTGTTCCCGAAGAGATAACTGTCCCGAAAGGCTCGCCTAATAAAGTGTTACTCGACCGTGACAGTCTTCGCGATATTTCTTGGCTTATCAATCGGGCATCCGCGCTCAAGCGCCAGATAGTATGAGAACAATTGTAGAGCGATTATGATCGGTATCGGGGAAAACAGAGGTTCGACCTCCGGGACGAGGAATACGTCCTCCGCGAATTTATCCAGATCGATATCCCCCTCGATCCCGACGGCCAAGACAGGTGCGTCTCTTGCCGCCACCTCGCGGACGTTGCCGAGCATCTTTTCATAAGTATGGTCCCTGACGCAGATTGCGATCACAGGTGTGTCGCAACTAAGAAGTGCGAGCGGCCCGTGCTTCAGCTCTCCTGCCGGATAGCCCTCCCCGTGTATGTATGATATCTCCTTCGTCTTCAGTGCCCCTTCAAGCGATGTCGGGTAGTTTATGTGACGGCCTATGAAGAACATCGAATGTGCATCCTTGTATTTCTTGGCGAGCGTGTGGATCCGCTCCGCGTCGTTCAGCACATTCTGAGCCAGCCGAGGAAGGTTTCTCATCGAAGAGATTATCTCTCTCCTGTGCTCACTGGTTATCGCATTTCTCCCACCGGCCACTCTGAGGGCGAGAAGATAGAGCGCAATAAGCTGAGTAACGAATGTCTTTGTTGCGGCGACCCCTATCTCAGGGCCTGCGCGGGTGTATATGACAGTGTCAACCTCTCTTGTGATCGCACTGCCGAGGACATTCGTGATTGCGATCGTCTTGCATCCTCTCTTGCGAGCCTCCCTAGCAGCTGCCAAAGTATCGGCCGTCTCACCGCTCTGGGTTATGCAGACGACGAGCGGTTTTGATTCTGTGATAGGAGAATATCGGTATTCGGAGGATATTTGACAGGTCGTCGGCACCTTGCTCAGCTCCTCTATGATATATTTCCCGACAAGCCCTGCATGATAGGATGTTCCGCAGCCGACTATCTTGACGCTTCCCACCCTGCTATAGAAAAATGGCAGCTCGTCCTCCTGTCCCTCTAACCTCCCAAGCAATGATTCATGGATAGCCTGAGGCTGCTCGAATATCTCCTTGAGCATGAAATGAGGATATCCGCTGCGCTCGGCATCCTCGACGCTCCAGCTGATGCGCTTCGATTCTCTCTGTATCGAATTGCCGGCAAGGTCGAATATCTCCACGGAATTCGCAGTTATCCTCGCTACTTCCTTATCCTGAAGATGGACGAACTCATTGGTGTATTTGAGAAGCGCTGTGACATCGCTGGCCACGAAGTTCTCGCGATGACCGATGCCTATCACAAGAGGGCTTTCATTTCTCGCGACGATGATCTCCTCATTGTCATTCTTGATGACTGCGATAGCATAGGATCCCTCAACCTTCGAGAGTGCGGCGAGCACCTCAGACATAAGGCTGTCTCCAGCAGATTTCTCTATCAGATGGGCAAATACCTCGGAATCAGTCTCCGAGGCAAATTCATGTCCCTCCTTGACAAGCTGCTCCCTGAGATCCATATAATTTGTAAGTATGCCGTTGTGGACGATTGCGATCTTGCCAACGCAGTCGAGAAAAGGATGGGCGTTTTTCTCGGTGGGCTTTCCATGAGTTGCCCATCGCGTGTGCGCAATCCCGAGATTCCCCTCCATATTTCCCATTATTGATTCCAGAACCGATATCTCCCCCACAGATTTCTTCAGAGAGATGCTGCCGTCCGAAATCATTGCGATTCCGGCGGAGTCATAGCCTCGGTATTCCAATCGCTTCAGGCAGTCGATTATTATCTCCTGTGCATCTTTACTGCCAACATATCCAACAATGCCGCACAAATGTCATCACGTCCAATCAGCTATGAATCGCTCCTGTCGGGATATTCTTGGTGACTTTTCCGCCACTGGATATCCTGCTCTTGGGGCCGATTATCATGCCTGGCTCGATTGTCACACCGTTCCCTATTTGACAATCTTCGCCCACCAATGTGCCGATATTTGAAACTCTGTAAAACTCGTCTTCGAGATTTACATATGAGTCCGCCGATGAAGCCATCAAATGAGATCTGACCTGCACGCCATATCCGAGAACGCTCTGTGACAGATATGAATGCGGACCTATTGAGCAGTCGCTCATTATCATGGAGTTTTTAATGAATGTGAACGGTTCGACGGTCACATTGTCGCCGATGCTCGTTGATGAAAAAATGCTGACGTTCGGACCTATGTCGCATCCTGACCCTATCGCTATTGGACCATATAGTGCCGTCCCGGAGCGGATGGTAGTGCCTTCGCCAATCGATACTTTGCCCTGAATGAGCACGCCGTTCTCCAGCTTGCCAGATGTTTTGACAAGGGAGTCCGCGAGGGCGGCATGATTGACTTCGAGAAGGTCCCAGGGATAGACCGCATCTATCCAAAGCCCTTGGCAGAAGACAGGCTGAAGCTGCATCTCCGGAAGATGAGCTCTGATCGCGCTGCTGAGAACATAATTGCCCTCTTCAACAAATTTGGCCACAGCACCCAATGCGCTAGCGGGCAGCTTGTAAGCTCCGGTCAACACGATATTGGTCGCACCTTCAATCTCTTTGTCAACGATATCAGATATTCTGTTCCGTTCAAGAAGCGCCACTCCGTATTTGGCCTGCATATCACTCTCGATGACGAGCGCGCCGTGCCCGGCGCCGACCGAAAGCAGGTCGGAAATCGCCTTCGCGTCGACAAGGCTGTCACCGGGAAGCACTAGGAAGTCGTCATCGATGTGCTCACGAGCAACATAAAGGGCGTGTCCGTTTCCAAGCTGTTTGTCCTGGTTGACATATGTGATGTTTGCACCGAAATCGTCTCCATCGCCAAAATATGACATTATTCTCTCCTTTCGATAGCCGACGACGATGATTATGTCCCTGATTTGATTGGATACAAGCGACCTAACGACATAATCCATCAGCGACCTGTTCGCCACAGGTATCATGACCTTTGGCTCCGAGTATGTGAAAGGACGGAGCCTTTTCCCTTCACCTGCGGCCAGAATAACAGCTTTCAACGACATCACTTCCTATTCTTCTGGGAGTTCGTTCTCTTCTTCAAGATTGCCATACATCTCTCGTTTCCTCTGCTCCTTCGTCTGGTCCGTCGCTTTCTGGTAATATTCGCATTTGTACCAGTATGAAGTGACTATGTCCCGCGCGATGCAATAAGCTATGCGCGGACCAAGACCATCCTCAGGCCGGGGATCCCAGTTGAGACAAGTAGGGCAGAGAGGTGTTTTCTTTTCTTTATCTTCGCTCATGTCTCTACGCTCGCGATGAATTTGGTTGAGTCAATTGGGGGGCTTGTAGTTATGCTACGAACTATCTTATTTAAATTCTCTCTAGCTATGTATTCGCCTCTACTAATTGCAGCTTCATTGGGCATGCTCTGTGCCCGACGACTCCCCTGATGGCCGAGTCGATGTCTTCTCAGGCTCGCTCCAATACCCCTTGTGTTTTGCGATGACCTCGATTGTGCTTAAAAAACCGAAATACATTGTGCTGATAATGGAACCGTACCATCTATCTGAGAAATATTCCTTAAGTATGTTCCTTCCTTGCAGTGCTCCGTGAGACAGGCATCTCTTCAACAACAATATGTGCGTGTCCGATAGTTTGAAAGCTTTGAACCAGTCCTCATTTGAAAGCATACCCATGGGGACGAAAAACATCGGCATTATTATCGATTTGAAATCCCAGAGATCGTCGATAAGATCCATCGTCCTGAGGACATCTTCCTCTTTCTCGTCCGGCAGACCCGCGATTACTGTCATAGCTGGAATCATGTTTACGTCCTGCATAATGCCCGCAGCCTCGATCACCAGTTCGGGCCATTGTTCGATGGCATATGGCTTAGCCTTCTGAGGCATAGTATTTCTTGCCAGCGGCACTGAGCCCGTTTCGACACCGATTTCTGCGCCCCACCATTTCTGTTTGTCGTTTATCAGGACCTCCGCGACTCTAGATATCAGCTTAGATTCCCTCTCCCCCTTCACAATCGCCGCAATGGAGGCATGAGCCCAAATGACATGGTCAGAATATTTCTTCGCCACCCTGTTTAACTCGATGACCTTCTCAGCATTCGGAATGATGCCTGTCCCGCCGTAGAGCAACACATCCTCTGAGTGCAACCCGAGGCACTTCACGCCTGCCTCGTGGTTAAGCTTCATCTCCTGCTCTATCCTATCCATTGGGATGAAGCGCAATGGCCGATGCGTGACAGAACAGAACTTGCAGCCTCTCGGACAGCCCCGCATTATCTCGACCAGCCCGTTTACACTTGGCCGCATTATGCAAGGTATCTCCTCCAGAGTGGGTGAGTCTGCTGGGGACATTTCGACATATTTTGGAAGTGTACCTCCATTGATCGCTTTCTTCACAAGGTCTACGATAATGCGCTCCCCCTCTCCGTCGAAGACGCAGTCAATCCCCCACTGCTTCATGAGATTTTCTCGATGTCGCCATTGCCATGCAGCTGGGCCTCCGGCAATTATCTTCAGGCCTCTCTTCTTTGCCTCAGCTATTGCAGGGTTGTTCATGAAACGCTTGAACGACCTCGCGTTGACCGTCTCTCTTCCGAAAATAGATGCGAATGTGGAGGATGGAGGACCGAACCCGAAGTAATCGTGATGAGATATCAACAGTATTTTTGCATCAACAAGAGCTTCATCGAGCTTCTCTGGCAGTACGACATCTGCCTCATATCCCGCGGATTTTAATTTCGCCTCGATTTTTCTCAGGCCGTAAGGCGCCTGCCAAGGTAGGCCGTTCTTGTCGGCCTTCATTCTTGGAGCGAACAGCTCGAGCCAGACGAACTCTGGGAACACCACTGGAGCAGCCGTCGTGCCGAATCCGAGGAACTCCTTGTGATGATGGTGACTCATGAGAGTCCTGTCAGTGCTCAGCACGATTTCTGGTATTCCAATACCCCCAACCCTGAAGCCTGAGTCGATGAGCAATGAATAACACCAATCTCCACAGTATATAAAAGGTTCTTCAATTGCCTCAGTAGGGGATTCGCCGGCTTGATCTGGCTCATTATTGTCCTCCCCTCAAGGCTTTTCTTGAAGCGATATAAGTCATGAGTCTCTTTTCAGCATCCTTCGCGTTCTCGAGCAATCTGTCAGTCTTTTGTCTGGCGCTATCGCGTATGCGCTTTGTTCGCCGCTCAAGTTCCCTTCTGAAAGGTCTCAGTTCTCTCTCGAGTAAATCTTCAATGCCTCTCTCGAACTTCTGAATGAATCGCTCGTTAGCAGTGTACAGATATTTCCTTCCCTGCTTCTCCCTGATGACAAGATCGTTCCGTTCAAGATCGGCCAGAGCGAGGTTCACGGCGGTCGGACTATAGTCTGTATTCTTGCTCAATTGGTTAAGGGAAAGTGTATTTCCACGAAAGAGTAACGATGAATATATGGAAGCTGCGCAATGTCCGAATCCCAATTTAATCATTATTCGCGAAAGGCGTAATTCGAGATCGTCTAATGTCATCGAACTCACCGAACTCTCAGTTTTTTCTGAGAATAAAGGCATCCGCAGGCAATAAAGATTGTCCCTTCCGATATTTGGCTCAAGGTAGATCCTTTAAAACTTCGAGTAGCGGGGGGTCGATTTGAACGACCGATCTTCAGGTTATGAGCCTGATGGGATTTCCAGACTACCCTACCCCGCTATGAGATGCTCGAGAAGTCTGCCCTTTTTGACAATTCGCTCTCATATCATAAATAGATATAAAAGCTTCCATCGAATTCGATTCTCATCAATTATCCAAGGGCATCGCTCCGGAGCCATCTCAGAAAAATCAGAAGAATTTTCTGATCTTCAGCATATCTTCTAAGGTTGCCTTTATCCTTATTTTCTTTGTGACATAAGCCTTCATGATTCGCAGCTCCCCCTCGGTCAATTTCTCTACCATCTCGGCGCTGGTCTCGATCACTACTTCTGGATTCTCAGCTCCGCCCTCGCGGAGATCGCTTGCCATGCCATTTGAGATCTCAAAATTATAAATCCTGCCATCATCCAATCTTATCTCGACGCGCCGCTGATATCCGATTAATTCTTCCTTCATTTTTTCGTCGCTGGCCGCTTTCTGATTGAATTTCTCAATCGTCTTCCTGATGTATTCTTCGACCATCTCACTTACCTTCTTGGAATTGATCAATTGTGGCGATTGACCGGAGCCTTAACAGCCTCGAACAGGTATCCCAGCTTTTACGAGAGTGGGGAGGCAGAGCGCCAGTTCTCTGAACCCAGGATTCGATGAACCTGATGGTGTTTGGATCAGATGTGTAGCCGCTACCTATGGGCTCACCGATCGCCTCTTCAATCTCGGATATCCTCTCATCTCTTCTGACTTTCGCAATGATTGAAGCAGCGGAGACGACGGGATATGTCTCATCCGCTTTATGTCTCGCGATAAGGTTTACCGGGGATTCGAGTTCGGTCATGATTGTGGTTGCGAATCGATTCTCGTCGATGTCGGCGGCGTCCACATACGCGATCTCGGGTTCGAGCTTCTGGATTATCGAGGCGAACACTTTTGCCTCGAGAGCATTCAGGGTCATCTCGTCTCTGAGTGCGTCAATCTCCATCGCAGAAATCTCGACCACTTCGATATCGTCAGCGACGCGCTCAATTTTTTTGGAGAGATCTATACGCCGGGGTCGCGTTAGACGTTTCGAGTCTTTTACTCCGAATTTTCTGAGGAGATCATCTTTTTGAACGGTGATACCGCATATGACCAATGGGCCAAGGACAGGCCCTCTTCCTGCCTCGTCGATTCCGCATATCATGCCAGTAGTGTTAATCTATTGCATCATAATAATAGTTGGCTATTGCAGGTATCATTCTCATTATCTTTTTGAATCCTTGCCAAAAAGCAGAATATAGATGATATGCTCTATTGAGAGCGATGGCACAGGATTCCTTAATAGGCGGACTGACGTCGGGGATGTCCCCCGAGGTCGTTTCATTTCTTCTGATAATAGGCGTCATCATCGGCCTTATTCTCGTATTTGTCGGCAAAAGAATCTGGAGACCTCTGATGAGCATTGTCGGCGGTTTTTTCGGAGGAATATTCGGATTCGTCTTGGGGTACGCGCTCGGAGGATTCATCGGAGGCCTGATCGGCGCGCCCATCGGCGCCATAATCGGAAGCATGATCTTCGTCGCAATCGCAGAGTTCGCAGTAGCAGTCTTGGCGGGAATCGTTGCATTCGGCCTTGTAACTATCATAACAGGGAACCTGATCATCGGGATAATTGCCGGAATAGGAGTCCTGATATTCACTTCAATATTCATCGAGCAGATAATCGGGATCCTAATGGCGGTGGCCGGCTCGCTCATAGTCGGCGTCTCTCTCATGGGCCTTGGATTGGAAATAGGCCTTGCAGCAATAATCGCATTGGTCCTGATGATAGCGGGATCCATCATCCAGACACTGTTCATTAGAATAAGACCGAAGGGGGCTATTGGGGAACCTCTGCAATCGCCCATTTGCTCCAGGTGCGGGAGAGCATTGATCAACGACTCTGCGAGGAACAGATGGTATTGCCCAGATTGTAACCCAGAGTACATTCCCAAGCCGGTTCAGAACGAGTGATATTTTTCTTAGTAGTAGGTCAATGCTTTTTATCAGAGTCGGAGAATTTGCCAGTCGAATAGATATGGCTCCCAAGGACGTTCAGAACAAGAGGATTGAGAACAGTTTCATGCTGACTCGGGTAGGCATAACAGGCCTGAAAAAGCCGATCACTGTTGCCAGGCATGGCCATAAAATACAGCTGGTAACCGACATTGACGCGTTCGTCGACCTACCCGCGACCCAGAAAGGGTCCCATATGTCAAGGAATGTAGAGGTTATAACAGAACTCATCGAGAGCTCCGTATCAGGCAAAGTCCCTTCTCTTGAGGAGCTAGGAATAAAGATTTGCGACAACCTGCTGAGCAGGCATGAGTACGCATCATATGCTGAGGTTCACATCTCGGCCGATTATTTTCTCGAGAGACGAACATTCAGCGGGAAGAAGACGGTCGAGGCCTACAAACTGCTGGCAAGATCCACGGCGAGAAAGAACGGCGAGCACAGGAGAATGATCGGCGTTGAGGTCAGCGGTATGACCGCATGCCCTTGCGCTATGGAGACTACGAAGCATCTTCTCGAAAAACAGTTCCCGTCCTATTCGAGTTCTCAACACTCGGACATACCGACAATCACCCACAACCAGAGAAATCGAACCCAGCTTTTGATGGAGGTGCCGAAGGGTGCGGATGTGGAGGCGGACGATCTGATAATGATAGTGGAGTCGTCCCTATCCAGCCCAAGCTTCGGCATATTGAAGAGGGAGGACGAAGCGAGAATTGTGATTGACGCTCACAATAATCCTAAATTCGTAGAGGATGTCGTGCGAGAAATCCTTGCGAAGATCCTTGAGAAATACCAGAGGCTTCCGGATGACGTCCATATTACAGTGAGGAGTGAATCTGAAGAATCAATCCATAAGCACAACGCATTCGCCGAGAGGGTGACGACTCTGGGCGATCTGCGCAATAAGCGGTAGTCCGCGGTGATGGTATGTCAGATCGAATCAGCGCGATCGCGATAGACATTGATGGCACTCTCACCGATTATTCTAAGAAAGTCTCGTGTGCAGCGATCGAAGCGCTCAGGAGACAGGTCGAGAAGGGGGTGACGGTCATGCTTGTGACAGGAAATGTCCTGCCTATAGCATACGCCCTGAGACATTATCTTGGAATGAACGGCCCTGTGATCGCAGAAAATGGGGGAATTGTCTGCCAGGGGGAGACCGTGATATCTCTCAGCTCCAAAGAGGAGCCACAGAAGGCGTTCGATCATCTCTCGAAGCAGATGAAGGTCGAGAGAATCTTCAGCGACCGTTGGAGGGAGACGGAGATCGCCATTAGGTCGGACTATGACATCGAACTCATCAAAAAGCAGCTCGTTGGATTCGACGTCAAGGTGCTGACGACGGGATGGGCGCATCATATCATGCATAAGGACACTGATAAAGCGGTGGGACTCGAATATGTATGCAAGAATTGGCTGAAAATCGATCTCGATCGAGTCGCTGCAATCGGCGATTCTGACAATGATGTCAAAATGATAGAGAGGGCTGGTTTCGGCATTACGCTCGCGAACGGGAGCGAAAAATGCAAGGAGAAGGCGGATTTCATATCTCCGAGCCCTCACGGAGAAGGCATAATAGAGGCGCTCAGATGGCTCGGTCTTGAGATATAAGAATCACAGCAGCTTCTTCGCATCCTCTGTTGAGACATTTATCGCCTTAAGCAGGTATTGAAGGGCCTTTTTCTTTATGTTCTCCTCTTTCTTCTGGATTACCTCTTTCATCTTGTCGTCCAGATCCTTGCCTTCTACGAATGCGCGCATGGAGGACGGCCCGCGAATAGCATATTCGACCCCGAACTCCGAGTAATAGTATGGGGCATTGTCCGAGTCGTTCTCTGCAGCTTTATTATAAGCGCCCTCGGCCTCGTCGAATTTTCCCTGCTCGATCAGGTAAACAGCATAGCTGCTCCAATACATCGGGTTTTTTGAATCGATGCTCAACGCTTTCTTATAACAGGCTATGATCTCGTCCGGCGACATGCTGGAATCGGCAATTCCCGCTTCCGCCTTCCCGAAATACGCATCTGCAGAGCTGGGATTGGACTTGATTATCTTGTTGAATTTCTTCACCGCGCCAGAGAAATCGCCCGAGGCCATCAGTTCCTGAGCTTCCATGATCTCATCTTCGAGTGTGGGCATCTGCTCACCGTTCTCCATAATGGATAGCAGCCTTACGCTGCAGTGGTTCCATATTAATCGTATATGATAATCCTTTCCAAAATTGACATGTCCTCTACAGCATTGGTTATCTATCATAGAATTCTATTTAGATGAGTGTTCGATTCTGAGCATAGCAGGTCGGTGTAGAAATGTTCCCCGGAGGACGAGTCAATCCGAGGCAAATGAAGGCGATGATGAAGCGCATGGGAATATCCCAGGAAGACATCGAAGATGTGGAGGAAATAGTCATCAAGACGAAGAGCAAGGAATTGATCTTCCACGAGGCGATTGTCAGCGTGATGACTGTCCAAGGTCAGAAAACCTACCAGATAGTCGGTGAGCCCGAGATAAGAGAGAGAGCCGTAGAGCCGGCGAAGAAGGAGAGCCCAGATGAGGATGTAGTTCTCGTGATGGAGCAGACAGGGGTTTCAAGAGAGGAGGCGGCCAAAGTCTTGGAGGAATGCGGCGGTCAACCTGCTGAGGCGATACTTAAAATAATGTCTTCCAGAGGTTGATATGCGAATTTTACGAAGTTCGATTCTTCTGCTGGCTCAGCTCGGATACTAATCCGAGTGCCTTCCTCATCTCTTCCTTATCATAACCTATCAGGATCTTCCCGTATATGTCGAGGACGGGGACTCCGAGCTGCCCTGATTTCTCCACAAGCTCGATTGCGGCCTCTCTGTCGACTGAGACATCTACCTCGGTGAATTCGATCTTATGGTTCTGCAGGAAATGTTTGACCTTATCGCAGAAAAAGCAGTCCGGCGTGGAATAGAGCTTGACTTTGGGCATCCTCTCACAACCTGAGGTTCGATCCGCTGGTCGATTGACCCGATTACCGTCTGTGGACAGTAAATATTTTTGGTTGTGCTCCCAAGGGATTTCAAATATATTTTGCACAGGCTTTTATAAGAAGAGATATTACGCCACCCCATAAGTCCTCAGGGTGAGGAAATAAATGAGACTCAGCGAAATGAAAGCCAAATGCAGGAAATGCGGCAAGGAGCTGAAGGCAGACAGCAAGGATGACGACTTCGTATCATTCTATTGCATCAACTGTGGTATCTATACGAACAGACCTGTTGAGGAATTCAAGGAAGAGGAGAAGCCGCCTGAGCCGCCCCAGAAGCCGGAAGAGGACAAGAGTTGATTTCTTCGGCAATCGGAAAAGAACAAAAACCCTCCCCCCGGGAAATCGGCCGCACATTTTATATTTTGAAGCTGTCAAATCATCTAAAAGAATATTAGAATTTCATGAATCTGTTGATGAACGTCGATGCAGTCATTCCTCTTAAAAAGGAATAAATACGGAATCGGGCATCATATCGCCACCACTGGCAATCCAGCGGTTCAATGCCCCGGTAGTGTAGTGGCCTATCATCCAAGCCTGTCGAGTTTGGGACTCGGGTCCGAATCCCGACCGGGGCGCTCGTATTTTTACCCCCAATCGTCAACAAATGATCTTGAGGAATGATAGACCAATTGTCAAATCATCAATCGATTCGCTTTCCTATAATTATGAGCTTTTGGAGAGAGAGGCCCTTTCAGGCCGTGCTCGGAGAGGCATCTGTACACCCCGATCATCTCTCTCCGATGAGCTATCAACATCGGGGAAAATCATTCTTGACACAGACAGTAAAAAAGATCATCTTACCATAATCATCTAAGAGGTTCGCCACATTTGTCGCAGGTGCTGCAATCCCATGAAATCTTCGTTCCGCAGGATTTGCACACCCACATCTGGCGATTCTTTTCAAGCCATTGGTCTGTCCCACCTGCATTCAACCTTTCGAGGCTCTGCCTGAGATCGATTCCCGAAGATTCGAGACACATATGGTATGTTTTCTCGAACCGCTCGCAATTCTCAAGCTGATATCGATCGCAATCGAAGCAGGAGGAGATATTCTTCGAATTCAGACATACTACTATCTTGCATTTGCTACCGACACACTCAGGTGTTAGATCGTTGCATCCTTTGCAGCCAGATTTGTCTAAGTCGACGCCCCATTCTTCGGACACCTTATGCTTGAGTTCTTCACTTAAAGAATCGGATAAATAAATCGGGCAAGCGCCACAGTAGAGTCCGCACCGTCCGATCAGAGCATTGTCGGAATCTTTGGGCATGCTTCCGATTACCATCTCATGCGAGTTAAACTCTTCGGAGGCTTTCACCCCGCGCATTGAGAAGTTCATTTTTCTGTCAATATGCCCGACCTTGCAACGATATTTTCAAGGCTCAAAAGGGTTTTAATTTCATACATACGGTCAAAAAATGATAAATATGGCAGTAACCGATATCTCCCCGGTGATTCGATGTCGATTGTGTTCGGAACCCTTGGCCATCGTCCTCAGTCGTTGATTCCTTCCATAAAAGCCACCGAAAATGTGGAAAGAGTCGTGTTCTATTTCGGCGGGGACGCCGAGGCTGCAAAGGCAAAAGATGAGGTTGTGGATTTCTGTAAAAGACTTCGCATTCCTGTGGACGCGATAGAGCTACCAGACGTCTTTGATCTGATGGGGATTGCGAAGAGAATAAGGTCAGACATAAAGGATTGGAAGCGCCGAGGCATAAAAATCGCAATTTTCAATATCGCCGGCGGCACGCGACCGACATCATCTGCAGCACTGCTATCCTGCATCCTCGAAGGGGTGCCGACAGTTTACGTCCATGATGTCACATACGAAGAAATATCCTTGCCATTGCTCGAGATAGAATACACTAAGATACTGTCACATAAGGAGCGAAAAATCCTCGAGATAATCAGGAAGGCGCAACAGAAGAAACCGCTCTCAGAGGTAGAACTGGCAAATCAATTCGGTGTCACAAAGGCGACCATGAATTATCATGTGAAACAACTCGTGAGGAAGGGCGCAATCACATTGTCCAATGACCCTGAGGACACGAGAAGAAAGCTTGTAAGAATAGCACCGACGGTGGAGTTGCTGCTCGGAGATTGATCATGAAGATCCTCATAACGACCTTTGGTCCGAACCAGGAAAATACATTCGCAGCGATGCGGGCATTGCCCTACGAAAAGCTGGTGCTGGTTCTCTCAGAGGATGCCTTAGCAAGCCCGGCCTACCATAAGATGGAAGAGATAGAGAAGATATCAAAAGTGCCCATTGAAACAATCGTCGTAGATGAATTCGACCTGAAGGATTGCTTCAGGGAAATCGTCGAGTATGTTCTCAAATTGGAACTGGAAAAAAAGAAGAAGCAAAAATACCAGATATCAATCAATATCAGTGGCGGGTCCAAAATCATGGGAGATGCCGCACTGCTTGCGGCGTTCCAGCTTGGCATAAAGGCATATTATTGCGACAAGGACCATGTAATCAATTTACCCGTGATAACGGGGGTATCCATGCGGAACAGACTTACCGATTCGCAGGTAATGGTGCTAAAGGAAATCGGAATGAGAGATACGGTCGACGATATAGCGAGAAAGCTCGGGCCGTCGCTAACCGAAGACACCATTAGAAAATCTCTGAGAAATTTACGCAAGATGGGCGTGATTAGGACTGTGCCCGGCGATGGAAAAATCGAGGTCGAATTGACCGAGCCCGGCATATTGATTCTCGAGACGATAAATAGGTTTGACAGAGGGCATTGAGCCCTCTTACTGTTTCAGGGTGATTTTCCCGGAATGACAGGGGGCATCGGCGGTCCCATCGGCGGTGCAGGCGGAGGCGTGGCCTGATGCTGCGGTTGCAGAGGCTCCATTGCGCGGGTTGCCGGCATCCGTCCGCCGCCCCTTCGCCTCAATATGAGCGTCGTGGCCACGATTGCGATTATTAGCGCTGAGAGTCCTCCTCCAATGATGATCATAGTGATTAACGCGTCACTAGAAGCAGCATACAAATAGGATTTAAGTTGCATGTCGCCCCCGAGGAATTGACTGGATTCGCTCCCCTCGATCTTGACGTAATTGCCAACCTTCTCGGAATAATAGACATGGTAAGGCATCCCGTTGTTCTCCGTGACCTTGATCTTATAGCAATCAAATGTTCCCGCAGGAACGGTAACGGGAACATTCTCGGCTAATACTCTCATTTCAACGTTGACGTTCATATCCGAAGATGGTAGAGAGCTGTTGCCCACAATAGGCATGTCGATCCAGCCGGAATATGAGGCAAGAGAGCTGCTATCGACAGCCGACCCTACGGTCAGGTTGTCGTTCCCAACATACACATCGATTGGTGGGGTGTTCTCTGTAATCAATCCCATGCCGATCTGCAGGATCAATCCTCCAGAGCCGACCTCCATATCGAAGACATAACTGTTGAACAAGGTGCTGAAGTTGGATTCCACGTGCTTCTCGATACCATTGATCTCGAATTCACCGTTGTCAAACATGCCGGTCATTGAGAATGTACCGTTGCCAATCACTTTGCAGACCAGGATGGAGGTGCTTGTGCCACCAATCGTCTGAGTTGTCCTGCTCTCGACGGATATTTTCATTGAGCCTTGGATTGTGATATTCTCCACTTCCGCCGAAATAGCGTATTCCCAAAAATCACCGATCCTTATCGCAGCATCCTTCGCTGACGCAGCGTTTGAGAACGCGAGGATACTGACCAGGATGATGGAAACAATCAACGTAACTATCTTTTTCGTCATGGTGTGCACCTTTTCATCTTGATATGTTATCGCCCAGAGGGATATATCTTAATTTTGAACGATATTCTGGACTGAGAGTGGTCATCGAGAGAATATATATTCGCAAATTGCTTTAGCGAGACAGGAAAAAGAAAAGATGGGAGATTTCATTTGAAAATCTACATCACGATGACTGGTATGAGCAGATGGGCTGAGATCAACAGCCTGTGGGCCGCGATAAGACATCACGAATTCGTGCCCGAGAAGATCTATCTGTTCAAGACACAGGCTAGGAATTCCGATGCCGAGATATTGGTCAAATGCTTCAACATCCTGCTCGAGAATTACGGCGCGAAGAATGTGCCGATAGAGGAGATCCAGATTGTAGAGGGAGATTTCGCCCAGTCGGGAAAGAAAGTGCTTGAGGTCTTGGAGAAGGAAAAATCCCACGGCAATGAAATCGCAATCGACATAACTCCTGGGAGAAGAGCAGTGATGTCCTCGGCGCTCATGGCCGCCTGGAAGCATGAGATAGATCACATATTCTACCTATATCTCGATGATTTCCGGAAGCCCGATAACCCGTATCCTTTGATTCCGTTCCATTTCCAGCACTTTGTTGACCTCAAGAAGGAGGTATGGCGCTGAGAGATCTGATCGTTAAACGCACTGAGATGAATGTCTTTCTAAACCATCTCAAGGACCTTGAGAAGCGGCATATATGGATCAATTATCCGTTATTTGACCTGCCGCTCTTCAAGCTCGATCTCGATGAGCCGTCAATGTCGAACATCGTCACTCAGGATGAATTCGAAACGGAGCGGTTGAGAAGAAAACCGTACGGCAAGGAGCAATTGGCTGCAAATCTGCCCTTCTACAACGACCTAAGGAACTGCTTTCTATCTTCCGGCGTCGACACATACGCGAACGAGAAGAAGGTGCTCGCGAGATTGAAGGAGCTGACCGAGGAGTTGAAAGATCCGAACAGGCGCCCCAGACCGCTCTTCATCGCCCTCGACACGAACATATTTTATGCGAGGTTTCTCTCGAGACACCTTCAGGCATATGACGAGTACGGCAGACCGATGTTGAAGGCGGAGGGGCTCAGATACGCCATCTCGGAGATGGTGCAGCAGGAGATAGATTTCCAAATAGTCGAGAAATTCCGAAGCGAAGACATCAGAGAAATGAAGCGCAGCCTCGCAGGAGATCATTATCTGGACGAGTTCTATAATGCAAGCGGCAGGAAAGCAAGGCTCGCGAAGCTCGCGCTCGCGGAGCTGATATACGCCTTCACCGAGCTGAGGGCGGTAAGGATAAAGGGCAGTTTGCAGGGCAATGACTACAGCAGGAATGATATCCAGATAGCCCAATCATACAAGGAATACAGCAGAAGGATGGATTATGACGTCCTCCTGCTCACTGCCGATGAGGATATGGTATATCATGCGACCAATGCGGAACTTATGGCCATCCAGCTCATAATCGGTTCGGGTATGTCTCCACAGAAGGATTTGGATCCATGGTCTTTGCAGGACCTGTTGCACGATCTGGCCGTCGCCTTCGGTGTCATCGAATTGACAGGCATGGGCGTCGCCTTGCTCGGAGAATGGGGAGGAAAATCTAGCGAGGATTACGGTGAGGAAAGGATCAAGATCAGGTTCAATGACGAGAAATTAGCTCAGAGCATCGAGAAAGAGCTGGAGCTCTGCAGGAAAATATGCGAGACACTCGGCTGCAAGACTTGATCGACATCACAGCTCGGACTCGAATTTTCTCGGTTTGACGGAGGATAGATAGCCGATCAACGGAAGGATTATCGACACCGCAATAAAGCCGATTAGTCCGAAAGTCGCATCCTGGACTATGATGCTCCCCTGGGCATATAGGACTCCTAGAACGATGAATCGCATTACGCATTCCGAAAGTCCGACAGCGACCCCCGCTCTTCTTCCACCGTTGAAGGATGATATCAATATCAACGCAATCGCTGCAGCGAGGAATCCGAGGGAGATCCAATCAATCCCGATGAACTCAGAAGATTGCAGGAAAACACCAGGCACCGTAAAGATGGCCAGAGCAGCGCCGATTACGATCAGCATCGATATGAAGCCGATCCCGAAGCCGTAGACTCTAAGATAGCTACTTGCGACGGATCTTGCTGATCCGAATGATTCGATCGCCTTTTTCGGTGATTCGCCCTGAGATACCCTCTCCGACAGATGGGAATTGACCTCCATTACGACGTCCTTCCGTTTTTTGCGGTCCATCCAGTAAAGTCTTCTTTCGAGCGAAGAAAGATAGGCACTAATCTCATCGTTCATTTCTTTACACCTCTCAGGATGCCCTCTGCACTTTGAACCATTTCTTTCCAGACGACTGTTGCCTCTGTCAGGACAGCTTTTCCTTTCTCGGTTATCCGATAATACCTTCGCGGTATACCGGATTCCCTCTCGACCCATTCGCTTTTCAGATATCCTCTCTCTTCCAGACGTCTCAGGGCAGGATAGAGTGTTCCCTCCTTCAAATCAAAGAATCCGCCGGACATCTCGCTCAATTCATTTATGATCTGAAGGCCGTACTTACTGCCCTGGGTCAATAAAGCGAGTAGGCAGAGCTGAATCGAGCCTCGTTTCAGCTCCGCTACCCATTCAATAGATACCTTTGGCATGCTCCTGCCTGAAATCCCTTGGCGCCTATTGTTCTTTTCCACCCTGACGGGGAGGATATGGTGGCTGCATTGGAGAATTGCCCGGCTGCTGAGGGTGGACAGGTTTAGAAGGCTGCCAAGGGATGTTGTGGGAGACTTTCCCTGTTGATTTGACTTTCTCGTTCTTTTTCTTGAGGAATATCCCGAGGGCTATTGCCAACGCGATTCCGACGATGACCGCGATCAACTGTCCGATGACAAGGATCTTCGCGAACGGGTTGGTCGACTCGGAAATAGTCAAAGTTGTCGCGGTAGATTGGAACAGCGGATCGTGGAATATCTCATCCCCCGCGGGATAAATGAAAGCCGTCCTGACCATGAAACCTGCATAGAGATGCCCGTTGCTTGTGAAACCGAAAGTCCCTCCATTCTGCACTTGGAAGACCATCTCCTTCTCAACTCCGTCAACCTCGACAGTGTTGACCCAGGATAGGTTTCCAAATCTCTCCCATGTATCCTGGAACCTTAGCGTGTCCCTTGCCAAGACGGGTGCAACTGGTCCGTTGCCGTTATCATTTGCCACTGGAGTGCCGTTCATCTCGCAGCGCATGCTGTAGATTCTGGCCCTGAGCTGTTCCGCAACAGCTCCCTGAGCATGAATCCCTGCAATCAGCCCCATTTCCACTGCGAGCTTAGACTCGTTTGACGCGAAATCCCAGCCCGAAATATAGTGATCGTACTTGATCGAGCCGTTAAGGACATCCGCCGTATAGTTGCGATAGCCGGCAAATGTATGGTTCTTTACCTGTCCGTCGCTGACAGTTATATTGAACCACGGGACCATCTCAACGGTCTTCATCTCCCTCTCGAACCTGAGGTGTATGCTGAAGGTTATCTGATCGACAACGCCGTCGGCGGGTATCGCCTTTCTCGGCATCTGGAAAAGCGCAGCCATTGGCCATACCCATGTATACGACACATTCTTCGCTGTAAGGTCGAAGTCAACTGTCGTGACATTCTCGCCATTGCTTACGTCCAGATTCTCCATAGCCCATGGGATAGTGAGAGAGGCCGTCTTGACAGGCTTGTCCGCGAGTCCGGTCGTATTACTCAACCATCTAAGATCAAACAGGGAGTCGTTGTCCTTATCGATGAACTCAACAATCGAAACGAGCTTCGCGGCGTAGACGAGATTTATCGGGATGCCCTGCATCCTGAGAAGTTCTCCGTTCTCGCCATAAACATCAGCGCCGCCGATGTATCGTCTCTGTTCTGTTAGAATAATGATTTCATTCGGGTTCTCTTCGGTCCCATATATTACTCCATATATCACATCGCCCGCTTTCACTGCTATCCAATCGCCGCCGCCCATCCTCGTCGTCGTCCCTGTGAGGACATCGACTGATAGATCACGATCTTGGACAATGTCATCCGCTGCAGCGATTGCTGGCGTTACGAACATCATAACTGCCAAAGCAATCACGGCAATCATTGCGCTTTTTCCTGGCATGATTCTTTTCACGCTCCCGACCCATTTGGTCGCTATATACATAGTGATGCTATGTATTGTGCGGTATATAATACTTCGTTTCCGGATGCGATAAATAGAGAGAAAAACGAAAGAAAAATGGAATAAATCAAAGATATTTTTCAGGGTTCTTATCGAACACCTTTTTGCAACCGGGCGCGCAGAAGTAGTATGTCTTGCCCTTGTAATCGGATTTACCAGCTGCTTTTGCTGGCTCCACCTTCAT
>Ga0224495_10000597_pt1 | contig 28171 bp, 23 predicted proteins | sample SF_Jul11_sed_USG_FD_168128 | JGI IMG/M metagenome (GOLD analysis project Ga0224495, IMG submission 168128) | Sediment microbial communities from San Francisco Bay, California, United States - SF_Jul11_sed_USGS_4_1 | ecosystem: Environmental > Aquatic > Marine > Sediment | place: USA: California...
CAGCATGCAAATCCAGCCCAAGTCTAATGAGTATCTGATGGCACACCAGGAATTTTCCCCCAGTACAGACATGAATGGCGGAGCATCCTATATTCGTATGGTTTCTTACAACCCCGAAGGAAAGTAGTGTGAGGCTGTTTGGCACACTTTGTGGAAAGCTGTTGTGCGGACTGCTGCTGTCGGTTACGGCGAATGTCTATGCGGAAGAGAGGCAGATCAGTATAGATTGGCTAAAGACGGTGGCTTTTGCAGGACATCAAACCGACTACAGCGGTGTGTTCGTATATCAGTATGACAATCACGTAGAAATTTCACGCATCACCCACCTTTCTAGAGCGGATAGCGAGTATGAAAGGATCGAGAGTCTGGATGGCCCAAAGCGCGAAATCATTCGTCATCATGGTCATGTATGGAGCTATATCAACCACAAAATGGTTCAAGTAGATAGCGATCAAGGTGGAAGCAGATTTCCATCCATGTTGCCTGAGCAGTTGATTGCGCTGAGTAATAATTATCATGCCAGGCAGGCTGGGACGGAGCGCGTGGCTGGATACGATGCTCAGGTCATTTTGTTTCAGCCTAAAGACACTTTGCGATATACACATAAAATTTGGGTACATACCGATTCCGGATTGCTGCTGAAGGCTGCAGTGCTGGGTGACAAAGATCAAGTGGTCGAGCAGTATGCCTTCACCCAATTACAAATTGGCGGGAAGATTGATCATTCATGGCTAAGGGAAACCCCTACTTACAGCCATCGGAAACATGAGTCGATGGGCGCTCGCAGTTCGGATCCAATCGCGCCAGTAAAGACAGCTAAGGTGGGCATCCACACAAATAGCGGTTGGGTGGCGGATGCACTGCCAGCAGGCTTCAAAAAAACCACGGAGTTACTGCGACCGATGCACGGCAAACATGCTCCTGTGACGCAAATGGTATTCTCCGATGGCCTCAGCGCAATTTCCATCTTCATTGAACCTGATGATGGTGACGAGGATGATGTGGAGGGCTTGTCCAGCCGCGGCGCTGTTAGTTTGTATCGCAAGGTATTGGATAAGCATTTGGTTACCGTGGTCGGTGAAGTGCCGCCCCGTACGGTGATGAAGGTTTTAGAATCGGTACGTTTTAGAGGTAGGTGAGTATGCTTGAGACGCGGGCTGTAGTGGTAAAGATAGCCGGGCAACATGCTTTGGTTAAAGCCGATCAAGCCAATGGCTGCGAACAATGTAACGGCAAGGGTTGCGGGGTGGGCATGCTGTCCCAGTTATTTTGCAGCAAGCCGCGCCAATTTCGTGTAAATAACCCAATCAGTGCCGACGTCGGCGATCAAGTCATCGTGTCGGTTGCCGAGGGTGCTGTAATGCGCGGGATAGGCATGGTATACCTGATGCCGCTGGTGTTGCTGGTGATGGGCGCAACGTTCGGAAGTATCTGGGCGCAGCAACCCGGACAAAGTGACATTTACGCCGCTGTGGGAGCATTGTCCGGCTTGGTGATAGGTTTTGCCATTGCAAGGTGGATATCATTACGCCAGGCCGAAAATCATTTTCAGCCATACATCGCACGACAATATCGGGATGAGTGATAGGGAAGATGTGAGCCAAGATTGCTCGAGAGAAGATGGATAGTAAATTTTTTGATGGGAGTAATGCATGTTGAGAAAAATTACCGGCCTGTTCTTGTTAGTTTTGGGAATGAATTGTAGTGCATTGGCACTTGCCAAGGAGTTACCGGATTTTACCGATTTGGTGGAAAAACAGGGGTCTGTGGTGGTAAATATCAGTACCACGCAAACCATTCGTAATTCCCAGTCTTTTCCCAATATTCCGGAAAACGATCCATTCTATGATTTTTTCAAGCGTTTTGCGCCACAGATGCCGCGTGAACAGGAATCGCAATCATTGGGTTCGGGTTTCTTCATCAGTCAGGATGGATACATTATGACCAACGCACATGTGGTTGATAGGGCCGATAAGATCACCGTGCGTCTGACCGACAAGCGCGAATTCCGCGCCAAGATCATAGGCGCGGACAAGCGCACCGATGTGGCGTTACTGAAGATTGAAGCGAGTGGTTTGCCGATCGTCACCAAAGGTGATCCAAACAAATTAAAAGTTGGCGAATGGGTTGTAGCGATCGGCTCTCCATTCGGGTTCGATAGCAGCGTGACTGCCGGAATCGTCAGCGCAAAAGGGCGAACGCTGCCGCGGGATAATTTTGTGCCATTCATTCAGACCGATGTGGCGATTAACCCGGGCAATTCTGGTGGCCCACTGTTCAATATGAGCGGAGAGGTCGTCGGCATCAATTCTCAAATATACACTCGTTCCGGCGGATCGATGGGACTGTCTTTTGCCATTCCGATTGATGTTGCGATGCAAGTGGCAGATCAGTTGCGTACCAGCGGCAAGGTGGTACGTGGACGTATTGGCGTGACGATACAGGAGTTGACGCGAGAACTGGCTGAATCGTTCGGATTGAGCAAGCCCAGTGGAGCGTTGATCAGTAGCGTCGAAAAGAACGCTCCAGCAGACAAAGCAGGCATTGAAGCTAGCGATGTGATCCTGAAATTCGACGGCAAGCCAGTGGACAATTCTACAGATTTGCCGCGCATGGTGGCGGCGACCAAGCCGGGTAGCAAGGTGGTTATCGAGCTGTGGCGCAAGGGGGCAACCAAGAAAGTTACAGTGGAAATCGCTCAGATGCCTGAGGAAGGCAGCTTGGTCCGTTCAGCCACGAATCAAGATGAGAGTTCTCCCCAGGCGATTTCACGTTTGGGCATTACAGTCAGCGAGTTAAGCAAGGAACAGCAGCAAGAACTGCAAGTCACTGGTGGGTTGGTGGTAGAAGATGTGGATGGTACTGCTGCGCGCGCTGCAGGTTTGCATCAGGGTGATATACTGCTGGCGGTTGGAAATGTGCAAATCCGTTCACTGGCGCATCTCAACGATTTCCTCAAGCAGGTTCCCAATGGGAGGAATGTGGCTTTGCTGGTGCGGCGCGGCGACAGCGCACTGTATGTTGCCATCAGGCTCGATGAGAAGTAATCGTGAAATGTCTTGCGACCAATAAGACGTGCACCATGGGAGATATTTGCTAGCGTAATAGCGTATACCCCGATGGGTTGAGCTAAAAGTTACTCCGAAGCTGAAAATTCTGCTGCTGGCTGTATTTTCTAATGGTTATGCCGTGGATTTTCAAGCATACAGTCCTGCGTGTCCCGCCCAAATCGGCTAGAATCCGCGTCTTTGCGAAAATGCCGTTTTGGGCGTGATTTATTTTTTTGGACTCCATGCAGCTAATCCGTAATTTTTCCATCATTGCCCATATCGATCACGGCAAATCCACTTTGGCAGATCGCATCATCCAGCTGTGCGGCGGGCTGTCCGACCGCGAGATGGAAGCGCAAGTTCTCGACTCGATGGATTTGGAACGCGAGCGCGGCATCACCATCAAGGCACAGACTGCCGCGCTGCAATATAAGGCGCGTGATGCACAAGTGTATAACCTCAATCTGATCGATACTCCCGGACATGTGGATTTTTCCTATGAAGTGTCCCGTTCGCTGTCGGCATGTGAAGGAGCTCTACTGGTAGTGGATGCTTCGCAGGGCGTGGAAGCGCAGACAGTGGCAAACTGCTACACCGCACTGGATTTGGGCGTGGAAGTGGTGCCGGTGCTTAACAAGATCGACCTGCCTTCGGCTAACCCGGATAACGCCATTGAGGAAATCGAGGAAGTGATCGGCATCGGGGCACACGATGCTGTGCGCTGTTCGGCTAAGACCGGAGAGGGCGTACGGGACGTGTTGGAAGCCTTGATTGCCAGGGTACCACCACCCAAAGGCGACCCTGCTGCGCCGCTGCAAGCGCTGATCATCGACTCATGGTTCGACAATTATGTGGGCGTGGTGATGCTGGTGCGGGTGGTGAACGGTACGCTCAGACCCAAGGAAAAAATCCTGCTGATGGCCACCGGGGCGCAGCAACTGACCGAACATATCGGCGTCTTCACGCCCAAGTCGCAGCCGCGAGAAAGCCTGAGCGCGGGGGAGGTGGGGTTCGTGATTGCCGGCATAAAGGAACTGAAGGCAGCCAAGGTGGGCGATACCCTGACGCATGTTGCGAGACCTGCGCAGCAACCTTTACCGGGTTTCAAGGAAATCCAGCCGCAGGTGTTTGCCGGGCTGTTTCCGGTGGAATCGAACCAATACGAAGCGCTGCGTGACTCGCTGGAAAAGCTCAAGCTGAACGATGCTGCGCTTCACTACGAGCCTGAAGTGTCGCAAGCGCTTGGCTTCGGCTTCCGTTGCGGCTTCCTCGGCCTGCTCCATATGGAAATAGTGCAGGAACGGCTGGAGCGCGAATTCGACATGGACCTGATCACCACGGCGCCGACGGTGATTTACCAGGTGGCGCTGCGTGACGGCTCTGTAGTGACGGTGGACAACCCCTCGAAAATGCCCGATCCTTCCAAGATCGACGAAATTCGCGAACCGATCGTCACGGTCAACTTGTACATGCCGAACGAATATGTCGGCGCGGTAATTACGCTTTGTACGCAGAAGCGCGGTGTGCAGATCAACATGAGCTATCACGGCAAGCAGGTGGTGCTGGTGTATGAAATGCCGATGGCGGAAATTGTGATGGATTTTTTTGACAAGCTGAAATCGGTGTCGCGCGGCTATGCTTCGATGGAATACGAGTTCAAGGAATACCGCGCGGCAGACGTGGTCAAGGTGGACATGCTGATCAATGGCGAGAAAGTGGACGCGCTGGCGGTAATTGTGCACCGTGCCAACAGCCAGTACCGCGGACGTGAAGTGGCCGCCAAGATGCGAGAGCTGATACCGCGCCAGATGTATGACGTGGCGATCCAGGCGACCATCGGATCGAATATTATTGCGCGGGAAAACGTCAAGGCATTGCGCAAGAACGTACTGGCAAAGTGCTATGGTGGAGATATTTCTCGCAAGAAAAAATTGCTTGAAAAGCAAAAGGCAGGCAAGAAGCGCATGAAGCAGGTTGGCAGTGTTGAGATTCCGCAAGAGGCATTTCTGGCGATTCTGCGCGTGGATGATTAAGGTTTAAGGAGTTACGATGGATTTTGCGCTGATAATGTTTGTGTTGTTGCTGGTTACCGGCGGGATTTGGTTGCTAGATCATTATGCCTTGGCGGCAAAACGCGGCAGCGAGGCTGCCGAGCCATGGTGGGTGGAATATGCCAAAAGCTTTTTCCCGGTCATCCTGATTGTGTTCCTTATCCGCTCCTTCCTGGTTGAGCCGTTCAAGATACCTTCCGGTTCTATGATCCCGACATTGCAAGTGGGTGACTTTATCTTGGTGAACAAATTCACCTATGGCATACGCCTTCCCATCATTAATCAAAAGCTGGTGCAACTCAACAATCCGCAACGCGGGGATGTGATGGTATTTCACTATCCGGAGGATCCATCGCTGGATTATATCAAGCGCGTTGTGGCCGTTTCGGGAGACAGTGTCGAATACCGGAACAAGCGATTGTGGATAAATGGCATCGAGCAGTTGCAGCAAGCAGATGGAGATTACAATTATGTCGAGCCTGGCCTAAACTTCGTGCATACCGAAAAGCGCATCGAGACGTTGGGTGCGCGTAAGCATGCGATGCTGGTCAATCCCGAAATGCCAACGTTACATTTGGGTTCGGTGGCGGAGTTCAATGGCCGCGAAAATTGCAGCTACGATAATGAGATGGTGAGCTGCAAGGTACCGGATGGGCATTATTTCATGATGGGTGACAACCGCGACAATAGCCGCGACAGCCGTTATTGGGGATTCGTTCCAGACAACCAGATCGTCGGAAAGGCGTTTTTTGTATGGATGAATTTTTCTGACTTGAAGCGTATTGGCCTGTTTATTTAACGAGCAAAGGAGAATGTAAAGATGAATAATAAAATGCCGTTGCAACAGCGTGGTTTGAGTTTTGGCGGATTTATCTTGGGAGCATTCCTGCTGGTGACTGCCAGCCTCTTTGTTTTAAAACTCGTCCCAGCCTACATGCAGAATTCGAAAGTCGAAAAAATGTTTGTTGATATCAAGCACGATCCAGACATGCAAAAAGCGTCCCCGCGTGAAATTCGTATTTCCTTCGAAAAACGTGCTTCGATCGATGATATTACTGCGATCAAGTCTGATGAGATCGAAATTTCAGGCGCAGGCGGCGAAGGGAATCTTGTATTGAGAGCAAGTTATTCCGTAAAAATTCCGCTGATAGCCAACATCAGCCTGTTAATGGAATTCAATCCTAGCAGTGACAAATAGCGTCCAGCATAGAATGCATGATCGCCTTATACCCTTGCGGGAAGCATGGCGCCGGTCGGTGACTTTGCGGAAACTTCTGGCGCATGTTGATGGCTCTTGGCAGAAATATCAATGAGGCTTGTGTCAGACAGTAGTACGCTGAGCAATCGGTTGGGGCATGATTTCAAGGATCCGAAATTATTGCAACGCGCCCTGACCCATCGTAGCTATGCGCCTGAGCATAACGAGCGGCTGGAATTTTTGGGTGACAGTATTCTGGGCTGTGTCATTGCCCGGCATCTCTACAATTCGTTCCCTCATTTAAGTGAAGGGGAGCTGTCACGGTTGCGTTCAAATCTGGTCAAGGAGGAGGCGCTGGCGTCCCTAGCTCATCAACTCGATCTGGGCAGTCACCTGAGGCTGGGTGAAGGAGAACGTAAAAGCGGCGGTTTTCGCCGCCCGTCCATTTTGGCGGATGCGGTGGAGGCACTGTTCGGCGCAGTCTTTCTGGATAGCGGTTTTTCGGCGGCTGAAAAGGTGGTGCTTGGTTTGTACGTTCCATATCTGGAAAAGGTGGATGCGCAAACACTGGGTAAGGATGCAAAAACCCTGTTGCAGGAGTATTTACAAAGCAGGCATATACCCCTGCCGGTCTACACGGTGATTGCCACGCATGGCGAGGCGCATGCGCAATCGTTCCAGGTCGAGTGTGTCATTTCATCGCTCAGGATTGTTGCTCGAGGTGAAGGTACCAGCCGTCGAAATGCTGAACAGCAGGCAGCGCAGGCAGCTTTCAATGAATTACCAGTTATTCCATGACTGAGCTTTTGATATGACCAGCATCCGCAATCAGGATCATCAGCCAGAAACATTTCGTAGCGGTTTCATAGCTATCGTCGGGCGGCCCAATGTGGGGAAATCCACACTGCTCAACCACTTGATCGGGCAAAAGATCAGCATCACTTCGCGCAAGGCGCAAACCACGCGCCATCGCATTCACGGCATTTTTACCGACAAGGACTCGCAATTCGTGTTTGTTGACACGCCGGGATTTCAAACCAGGCACCTTAACGCGTTAAATCGTGGGATGAACCGCGTTGTTACCAGTAGTCTTCGCGATGTGCAGGTAGTGATGTATGTGTTGGAAGCGATGTGCTACGACGAGCGTGATCAGGAAGTGCTCAAGCTGCTACCGGACAACCGGCCGGTCGTTTTGGTAATCAACAAAATTGACGAGGTGCCGGACAAGGGAAAGCTTTTTGCATTTGCCGAACGGGTAGCGCAGGATTTTAAGTATTCTGACATTGTGCCGGTCAGCGCCAAGCTGGGCAGCAAGCTGGATGAATTGCGTGTAGCGCTACGCCATCATCTGCCGCCAGGTGAATTGATTTACGACAAGGATGACATCACCGATCGCAGCGAAAGGTTCCTGGCAGCAGAAATATTGCGAGAAAAGATATTTCGCTATACTGGAGACGAGTTGCCCTATTCGACCAGCGTAGTGATCGAGCAATTCAAAATGGAAGGAAAGCTGCGCCGGATTCATGCCGCCATCTTGGTCGACAGGGAGGCACACAAGGCGATGCTGATCGGCAAGAAGGGCGAAAAGCTCAAGGAGATTGCCACTCAGGCGCGGCTGGATATGGAGAAGCTGTTCGACGGTAAAGTGTTCCTGGAGGTATTTGTCAAGTTGCGCAGTGGCTGGGCGGATGACGAGCGCGTATTGCGTTCCTTGGGTTACGAATGACCACTGTTGGCCGTCAAAAAAAACATGCTGAACCGGCATTTGTGTTGCACAGCTATCCGTTTCGCGAAACCAGCCTGATTCTCGATGTTTTTAGCCGCCACCATGGGAGGCTGGCAATTGTGGCGCGCGGGGCACGTCGCCCCAAGTCCAGCTTGCGCGGCTTGCTGTTGAATTTCCAGCCCTTGCTGCTGAGCTGGTTCGGCAAAGGCGAAGTGCGCACCCTGCACAGCGCGGAGTGGCAGGGCGGACAGCCGTATCTGCAAAGGACGGCATTGATGTGCGGATTTTATTTGAACGAATTGCTGCTCAATCTGCTGGCGCGCGATGATCCTCATGAGCGATTATTCGATTTCTACCGGACTACACTGCAGCGGCTGGCGCAACAAACCGATCACGCTGCTACACTGCGTCGTTTTGAAAGGAATCTGCTTCAGGAATTGGGCTACGCCCTGGTGCTGGAGCATGAAGCAGGCAGCGATAAGGCGGTGCAGGCGGAACTCTGCTATCGTTATGCCGTGGATCGCGGTGTTCTGCCCGACAAGGGGGAGGGTTCGCCAGGTATACCTGTGCTTGGCAAGACCTTGCTCGACATGGCCAAGGATGAATATGCCGATCCAGTCACCGCGCAACAAAGCAAGCAGCTGATGCGCGCGTTGCTGAACCATCATCTTGGCGGCAAGACCCTGCACACCAGGGAGCTGATTAAAGACTTTCAAAAACTATGATCAAACCATAATCATGATCAAATTAGGACTGAACATCGATCACGTAGCCACGCTGCGACAGGTACGCGGGGCGCGTTATCCCAATGTGTTGCGCGCTGCGTTGCTGGCGGAATCAGCCGGTGCCGATGCGATTACCTTGCACCTGCGCGAGGATAGACGTCATATCCAGGATCGTGATGTGGAAGTGCTGCGCGATATGCTGCAAACACGCATGAATCTGGAGAGTGCAGTAACAGACGAAATGATAACCATCGCGTTGCGCATCAGGCCCCACGACCTGTGTCTGGTTCCGGAGCGTCGCGAAGAGCTGACCACTGAAGGCGGTCTGGATGTGGTGCGCTATTTCGATAATGTCAGGTCTGCCTGCGAGCGGTGTGCCGCAGCGGGCATCCGCGTGTCTTTGTTCATCGATCCGGACCAGAAACAAATCGATGCGGCACGCCGCACCGGCGCTCCTGTGGTGGAATTACACACGGGGAAATATGCCGAGGCGGATAGCGTGCCGGATCACCAGCGTGAACTGGAACGCATTCGAGTCGCGGCGGAACACGCACATGCACACGGTTTACAGGTAAATGCCGGGCATGGTTTGAACTACCACAACGTGCAGCCTATCGTCGCGATACCAAATCTGGTAGAGCTCAACATTGGCCATGCGATCATCGCCGAGTCGCTGTTTATCGGACTTGAAGCGGCGGTGAAGAAAATGAAAGTATTGCTGGCAGGGCAACAGTGATCTTCGGTATTGGCACAGACATCGTCGAATATTCACGTATAGAAAGGATGTGGGTTCGCTATGGCGATCGCTTTGCCGCGCGCCTGCTGAGCGAGCACGAGTTGACTGAATTTCATGCACATGGCCTTCAGGCACGTTTTCTGGCGAAGCGCTTCGCTGCCAAGGAAGCCTTTGCCAAGGCAATGGGCAGCGGGCTGCGCGACCCGGTCAGCCTGTGCCGCATCAGCGTCGCACATGACGGATTGGGCAAACCGGTGTTGCAGTTTGACGATGTCCTGCGCCTACATCTGGCGAAGCTTGGTATTAGCGGACATCATCTTTCAGTCAGCGATGAAAGCAGCATGATTGTTGCGTTTGTAGTATTGGAAACCAATTAAGAACTTTAGGGGTTAATTATGGGGTTAGGCCCGGTGATGCTTGATGTGGCCGGTACAAAACTGGCTGCCGAAGACGAGGTTCGCTTGCGCCATCCGTTGGTTGGCGGGGTGATCCTGTTTGCACGCAACTATCAGTCTCCAGGCCAGCTTGCCGAACTTACTGCCGCGATCCATGTGCTGCGCTCACCGCCATTGCTGATTGCGGTGGATCACGAAGGCGGAAGAGTGCAACGCTTTCGCGAAGGTTTCAGCAAAATTCCGGCGATGCGCGAACTCGGCAAGATATGGGACACAAACCCGCAGCGCGCGCGCCATCTGGCGCAGCAAGCAGGATATGTGCTCGCAGCGGAGCTGCGTGCCTGCGGCGTGGATTTCAGTTTTACCCCGGTGCTTGATGTGGACTACGGGCAAAGCAGCGTGATTGGCGACCGCGCGTTCCATCGCGATACGCAGGCTATCGGCGAATTGGCACACAGCCTGCTGCTGGGTCTCAGGCAGGGTGGCATGCCCACGGTGGGCAAGCATTTCCCCGGACATGGGTACGTTCAGGCGGATTCGCATCTGGAAATTCCTGTGGACGAGCGTGAGTTCGTCGATATCGAGCTGTGCGACTTGATTCCGTTCAGGCAAATGGTGGATTACGGCCTGACCGCAGTAATGCCCGCGCATGTGATCTACCCAAAAATTGACAGTCGTCCGGCGGGTTTCTCCCCGGTCTGGTTGAAGAACATATTGCGCGGCCAACTTGGCTTCGAAGGTTGCATCTTCAGCGATGACCTGAGCATGGCGGGTGCGACCGTTGCGGGCGGCATCGTGCAGCGCGCTGAGGCTGCGCTCAATGCAGGCTGCGACATGGTGCTGGTGTGCAACCAGCCAGAATCGGCGGATGAGTTGCTACAGGGTTTGCGTTGGGAAATGCCTGCGGCCAGCATAGCGCGACTTGCCCAGATGCGCGGCAAAGCTCATCCCGAGTCGCTGGCCAAGCTGCATGAGCAACAGCATTTTCTAAAAGCACTGGACGAGGTCGCCGTAATAGGCATGAGCAACGCGGAATTGCCGTTGGCTTAGCCTTATGTCGTAGCCCGCACAGGAACAACAAGACCATGCGCAATGAAAACAACGCATGGCAGTTCATGTTGCTGGTACTGTATGGGTGAGGAGGTAAAGGCCGAACCGCTGGTTTTTGGCGCAATCATCTGACCGGGTTATGACTTTGTGTCGGCGATGTTGAAGAATGGTGATTGCCAAGGCTGTGGAGGCTGGCGTACAACTGCTTTTCCTTGATGGGCTGGATTGCGGCAGGATGCAAGGCTATTATTCCAGATGTCCGTTGCCTGCCGGGGAATTCAGGATTCTGCTCGAATCGGGGCGGGTGTTGGATCGCCTTGCGGCATGAGATAATCGTAATTATCTTCTCGATATCGGCCATAAACACCTATGAGTGAGTTGCAAATAGCGTTACTGTCCATCGGTCTTGTGGTGATCGTCGCAGTGTATGCGTCCGGCTGGTGGCAGCAAAGGCAGTATCGGCGCAAATTCGGCACTGCATTCAAGTCAAGCCATGCGGATGCACTGTATTCTGAGAGCGCTGCAAAGCCAGTGGAATTGCGCCATCAATCGGTGTTGGAGGAGTCCTCCGGGAATATTGTGCCGGAAGAGCCTTGTGCGCTACTAAATGCACGCAGCGATTTCATCATCGAACTATACTTGGCCGAGCCAGGTCCGGCCGCAGTGCTGGTTGGATTATGGCAACGCAAATTCGATTTTGACAAGCCGGTGCAAGTATGCGGCCTGAAGCTGGCTACGCATGAGTGGGAACGTGTAATCGCCGAAGGCCATACGCTTTACCAGCGCTTCCGTATCGCATTGCAGTTGGTGGATAGAGGCGGTGCAGTCAGCGCGACTAAACTGGCAGATTTTCGTGATCTGGTTCTAGGGATTGCAAGGCATATCAAGGCTGAGGCAACCGTCCCGGATATACTTGCAGCGCAACAGCATGCAGAAGAGCTGGACGCATTCTGTGCCTCGGTAGACCAGATGGTCGGCGTCAATCTGGTACCGCCCAGCGGGCGGTTGATACGCGCTTCGGATATCGCACACGCCACCAGCTTGCATGGCATGACGCTGGAAGCGGATGGAGCTTTCCATCTGCTGGATGCCCAGGGGCATAGCCAGTTCAGTTTGATCAACTTGGATACCGTGCCGTTCCAACACCACACTCTGCAAACCTTTGCCACCGCAGGCATTACACTGTTGCTTGATGTGCCGCGCGTGGATGATCCAACCCTACGCTTCGATCAGATGATGCAGATTACGCAAGATTTGGCTGCTGAGTTGCAGCTCAGTATCGTAGATGATCATCATGTCGCACTTGGTGATATCGGTCTGGCTCGTACTCGCGCGCAGATAGCCGGCGTAGAGACCGGTATGCGTGAAAGCGGGATCGCTCCCGGTAGCGCTCAGGCACGAAGGTTGTTTGCCTGATGGCGAGTCAAGAGGAAATCCGCCGCGCTGACAAGTTGCGAGAGGAGATCAGGTTTCACGAGCATAGATATTACGTGCTGGATTCCCCGCTTATTCCTGATGCGGAGTATGACAAGCTGTTTCGCGAGTTGCAGGCACTTGAGGAGCGGCATCCCGAGTTGTGCAGCCCTGATTCACCCACTCAACGCGTTGGTGGAAAACCGCTGGATATGTTTCGTCCAGTGCGCCATGCCGTGCCCATGCTTTCGATTCGCACCGAGACCGATATCAGCGATCAGGGTGCCATTGCCTTCGATGTCAGGGTGCGGCGAGAACTGGGGCTGAGTGATTCAGATCCTCCGATTGAGTATGCCTGCGAACTGAAATTTGACGGTCTCGCGATCAACCTGCGTTACGAAATCGGTAAACTGAAACAGGCTGCCACCCGTGGCGATGGCGAGTCCGGTGAAGACGTGACGCAGAATGTCACTCACGCCATCCGGCAAATACCGTTGTCGTTACAGGGAAAATATCCTGATGTAGTGGAAGTTCGTGGCGAGGTGTACATGCGCCGTGACGATTTTGAGCGTTACAACGCACGGCAGCGCGAACTGGGTTTGCCTACGCTGGTGAATCCGCGCAACGGTGCGGCGGGCAGCATCCGCCAGCTTGATCCTGCATTGGCGGCGAGGCGTCCACTTAAATTCTTTGCTTATGGGCTGGGCGAGGTGCAGGGCTGGCAGCCCGAAACGCACAAAGAAATACTGGATCAATTGGATGCATGGGGGTTCCCTGTAAACAGCAAGCGTGCGGTGGTGCGCGGTGCGCAGGGGCTGGTAGATTTTCATCGCCTGATTGCGGCCAAACGTGACAACCTGCCGTTCGACATTGACGGCGTGGTGTACAAGGTCAACAGCCTTGAGCTGCAAGAGCAACTCGGTTTCGTTTCCCGCGAACCGCGCTGGGCAGTGGCACACAAATATCCGGCGGAGGAGCAGATTACCGTGGTGCGCGGCATCGACATCCAAGTCGGCCGTACCGGCAAGCTCACGCCGGTAGCCAAGCTCGAACCGGTATTCGTCGGCGGGACTACAGTTTCCAACGCCACGCTGCACAACGAAGACGAGACGCGGCGCAAGGACGTGCGCATCGGAGATACGGTGATCGTGCGCCGTGCTGGCGACGTGATCCCGGAAGTAGTGGGGGTTGTGCTGGATCCTTCAATACCTCAGGTTGAACGGCAAGAAGGGGGGCGATTCGATCTTTTCAAACAATTGCACGGAAAATGCCCGGTGTGCGGCAGCGCCATCGTGCGCGAACAAGGTGAGGCGGACTGGCGTTGCACTGGCGGCCTGTTCTGCCCGGCGCAGCGCAAGCAGGCGCTGTTGCATTTTGCCAGCCGCCGCGCGTTGGATATTGAAGGGCTGGGCGACAAGTTGGTCGAGCAACTGGTTGAGGGCGGTATCGTCAATACACCAGCCGATTTGTATAAACTGGATTTGCCCAGTCTGGCCAATCTGGATCGCATGGGGGAGAAGTCAGCGCAAAATCTGTTGAATGCCATCGAACACAGCAGGCATACCACGTTGGCACGCTTCATCTACGCGTTGGGCATACGCAATGTGGGTGAAGCTACTGCGAAAGACTTGGCGCGTCATTTCGGCAAATTGAAAAACCTGATGGATGCGGATGTTGAGCAGTTGCAACAGGTTCCTGATATCGGACCGGTAGTGGCACAAAGCATCGTGGCTTTTTTCGGCGAAAAACATAATGTCTCCGTGATAGACGGCTTGCTTGATAGCAATCTTGGAGGAGTGAATCTGCACGAAAGCGCGGGCGAGCCCGCCAAAGAATCGCCATTGGCTGGCAAGACGTTTGTGCTTACTGGTACACTCAGCATGAGTCGAGAAGAGGCGAAAGAAAGACTGGAAGCTCTTGGTGCAAAGGTCAGCGGTAGCGTGTCGAAAAAGACAAGCTATGTGGTGGCCGGCATCGAAGCAGGAGGTAAGCTGGACAAGGCGCGGGAGTTGGGCGTAACTGTTCTGAATGAACAGGAACTTTTGGAATTTTTGGAATCGATCCGGAATACTTAATGACAGGCACCCGAATGAAGAGAATAACCAATGTGACTTTTGGCTTCGGACACCCATGCGGGCTTAACCAGCAGTGCAGGTTAGCCTGCGCCGAAAACAGCTTTCGTTAATCCACATCCAAGGGAGATTTACATTTGAAAAGGATAACGAAAGCTGTTTTCCCCGTAGCAGGCATGGGCAGCCGTTTTCTGCCGGCCACCAAGGCCAGCCCCAAGGAAATGATGCCCATCGTGGACAAACCACTTATCCAGTATGCGGTGGAGGAGGCGGTTGCGGCCGGCATCACCGATATGGTGTTCATCACCGGTCGCAACAAGCGCGCCATCGAGGATCACTTCGACAAGGCCTATGAGTTGGAAGCCGAGTTGGAGTTGCGGGGCAAGACTGAATTGCTGAGCCTGGTGCGCGAAGTGATACCGGCTCACATCAACTGCATCTTCATCCGCCAGACCGAGGCGCTGGGTCTGGGGCACGCGGTTTTGTGCGCGCAACCAGTTGTGCAGGAAGAGCCTTTTGCGGTGCTGTTGGCGGACGATCTAACCGACGGAGAGCCGTCCATCATCAAGCAGATGGTAGGGGTTTTCAGCGAGCATCAATGCTCCGTCCTCGGCGTGCAGAATGTATCGCGCGAACACACCAGTCAATATGGTATTGTCAGCAGCGCTCCCTTGGACAAGGATCTGGAGCGGGTGCATGGGATAGTGGAAAAACCCGAACCGAAGGAAGCGCCTTCGACCCTAGCGGTGATCGGGCGCTACATACTTACACCGCGCATTTTCTATCACCTGAAAAAGGTACGGGCAGGCGCAGGTGGAGAGATCCAGTTGACTGACGGTATCGCCGCATTGATGCTGGAGGAGCAGATGCTTGCCTATCGCTTCAAGGGGACGCGCTACGATTGCGGTTCAAAGCTGGGTTATCTCCAGGCGATGGTAGCGCTGGGACTCAAGCATCCCGAGGTGCGCATCGAGTTTGCGGAGTATCTACAGAGTTTGAAGTGATCATGCAGACCGTTTGGAATGTTTCATGACAGTATCGACACAGCGCGCGCATGATCTGATGCAGCAAGCTGAATTGCTGTACTCCGCAGAGCAGGTGCAGGCAGCGCTGCAGCAGGTCGCGCAACAAATCAAAGCTGAGCTTGCGGATAGCTATCCTCTGGTGCTGTCGGTGATGGGAGGTGCCGTGGTGTTCAGCGGGCAATTGCTGCCATTGCTGGATTTTCCACTGGATTTTGATTATGTCCATGCATCCCGGTATGGCGATGCGCGGCAAGGGGGGGCGATGCAATGGAAGGTGGCGCCGGGCGAAAACGTGCGGGGCAGGGTAGTGCTGGCGCTGGATGATATTCTGGACGAAGGCCATACGCTGAACGAATTGCGAAAACTGGTGTTGGAGATGGGCGCGAGCAAATTTTACAGCGCAGTGTTTGCCGACAAAAAGCATGGCCGGAAAAAGCCCATCCATGCGGATTTTGTTGGTGTCGAGCTGAAAGATAGGTTTGTATTCGGTTATGGTATGGATATCGAGGGGGTGTGGCGCAATCTGCCCGCTATTTATGCAATGAAGGAGTAATAATAATGTTGGCGATAATAGGCGGTCGCGGTCTGACCCAATTGGCAAACCTTAAAATCACCCATCAGCAGGTAATGCGTACGCCTTATGGCGAGCCATCTGGCGCGTTCATGTTCGGGACACTGGATCAGCACGAAGTGATCTTTCTGGCGCGGCATGGCTACGGTCATACCATACCGCCGCATCTGGTGAACTATCGAGCCAACCTTTGGGTGCTGCGCGAGCAGGGCGTCAAAAGTATCATCTCGGTGGCGACTGTGGGCGGTATACGCTCTGATCTCAAGCCGGGAGTAATCGTCGTACCGGATCAGATCATCGATTACACACATGGCCGTGATGCGACATTCTTCGAGGGGCGTGACAAACCCTACAGCAATGCCGATTTTACTTTGCCCTATAGCGACAAGCTGCGCAGCCGCATCCTGCGCAGTGCGAAATCTGCCAGGCAGCCGTGCGTGGATGGCGGGGTATATGCAGCAACGCAGGGGCCGCGCCTGGATAGTATCGCCGAGGTCAATCGATATGAGCGCGACGGGGCGGACATGGTGGGCATGACCGGCATGCCGGAAACTGCGCTGGCCAAAGAACTGGAACTTGATTATGCGACCATTGCCGTAGTTGCGAATTATGCGGCGGGGCGCGGTGACAGCAAGAAAGGAATCAATGTGGAAAGTGTCAATGCCACAGCCAATGAAGCCATGGATCGGGTGCGCAGTGTGCTGGAGTGTGTAGTGAACGATGGCGATTAGAAGTGTATTGCGCATGGGCGATGCGCGCTTGTGGAAACGTGCCGAACCGGTCAGGCAATTCGACACCAAGGAATTACATGCACTGCTGGCTGATATGCGCGACACCATGCAGTCACTCAACGGAGCAGGTCTGGCCGCGCCGCAGATCGGCGTTGGGCTGCGTGTGGTGATATTCGGCGTGGATCATAACGAGCGTTACCCAGATGTCGAGGCGGTGCCTGAGACCGTGCTGATCAATCCGGCCATCACGCCGCTGGATGAGGCTTTGGAGGAGGACTGGGAAGGCTGCCTGAGCGTACCTGGTCTGCGCGGACTGGTGCCGCGCTATGCATTCATCCGTTATCAAGGCATGGACGAATATGGCGCGCTGATCGATCGTAGCGTGAGCGGATTTCATGCCCGCGTGGTGCAGCACGAGTGCGATCATCTTGATGGCATCCTGTATCCGATGCGCATCAAGGATATGAAGCAATTTGGTTATACTGAAGAATTGTTTCCGGGGCGGGAAATGCAGGACGAGTAGCTGTGGCTGTGTGGGAGGCAGGTCAAAGCTCCGCTGTTAATTCGAGTTCGAGATACGGCATCGACAATAAGGAAATCAAAATTGATAAATTATTGAAACAGCTGTCGTTGGTTTGTGTTTGCCTGTTTGTATTGATCGGCCAAGTATGTGCTGAATCATTTGCAGAGGCAAAAAGCGCATACGATGCGGGTAATTATCCAGAAGCAGCAAAGGTATTCAGGTCGCTGGCAGAAAATGGCAATGTCCTGGCGCAAGTAAACCTTGGGTTGATGTATAGCAATGGCCAAGGTGTAACTCAGAATTACAAAGAGGCTGCCAAGTGGTATCGATTGGCCGCAGAGCAAGGTAACACACTTGCACAAGCCGGCTTGGGAGCTTTGTATAACCTTGGTCAAGGTGTTCCACAGGACTACAAACAGGCGTTGAAGTGGTATCGATTGGCTGCAGCTCAAGGAAATGCTTTTGCACAAGCCAACCTGGGAACTTTATATGACCTCGGCCTGGGTGTTCCTCAAAACTACAAGGTTGCAGCGAAGTTGTATCGATTGGCCGCGGAGCAAGGCAATGCTTTTGCGCAAGCCGGTCTCGGGTCGTTGTATGGCCTGGGGCATGGAGTCCGGCAAAATTTCAAGCAGGCAGCGAAGTGGTATCGATTGGCTGCAGCACAAGGAAATGCTTTTGCTCAAGCCAGCCTTGGCTCGTTATACAGCCTTGGGCAGGGTGTTCTGCAAGATTATAAAAAGGCAGCGAGCTGGTATCGGCTAGCTGCAGAACAAGGCGAAGCATCTGCGCAACTGAACCTTGCAGGTATGTATCACAACGGACAAGGTGTCCCGCAAGACGACAAGGAGTCCTTGAAGTGGTATCGGCTGGCGGCTGAACAAGGTTACGCTTTGGCACAGTTTAACCTGGGCTTGGTGTATGAGGGCGGAACAGTTGTCGTTCAAGACTACAAGGAGGCGGAGCAATGGTACCGGCTGGCCGCCGAGCAAGGTAATGTGGACGCCCAGGAAAGGATGGGGGCTCTGTATTACAGCGGGCAAGGTGTGCATCAGGATTACAAAGAAGCACTCAAGTGGACGCGGCTTGCTGCAGAACAGGGTAATGCGCGCGCGCAGAACCTGCTCGGCGTTATGTATAAAAACGGACAGGGAATAGCCGAAGACCACAAGGAGGCGGTTAAATGGTATCGTTTGGCGGCAGAGCAAGGCGACTCCTCGGCGCAAACCAATCTTGGATATATGTATAACTCGGGGCTGGGTGTTGCACAGGATTTCAAGGAGGCAGTGAAGTGGGATCGACTGGCCGCAGATCAGGGTTATGCTCCGGCACAATCCAATCTTGCCGGTATGTATTACAACGGGCAGGGGGTTGCGCAAGATTACGCTGAGGCGGTCAAGTGGAACCGACTGGCCGCAGATCAGGGTTATGCCCAGGCACAACTCAATCTTGGGTTTATGTATAACGCTGGCCAGGGAATTCCCCAGAACTATGAGGAATCCTTGAAGTGGTATCGACTAGCTGCAGAACAAGGTGTTTCTTCAGCCCAAAAAAACATAGGCCTGATGTATACCAATGGTCAGGGCGTTCCCAAAGATTATGTTCATGCGTATATGTGGCTGGATATGTCGATTGCTACTGCTGTTGGTGAGGAGCAGATGCAATTTGTCGGACTGCGCGAAACGGTCGCGATGTTTATGACGGAAGACCAAATAGCCGAAGCCCGGCAACTATCCAGGAAATGTGCCGCCAATAAATTCAAGGGATGTTAGAGAGAAAATCCGCTGAATACACTATGCATAGCGACAGAAATCGCGGCGAGCACCTCCCGACCTTGCCCCGGAGTCGCGCAATAGATTTATGTCGGCTTGTATAACCGGGGGCAATATCCTATGCTGATTTTGGATGAACCATGTCACCGGATATGACCCAGCGCTCGAAGTCCTGTTCAGTGACATAGCCCAGCGCCAGTGCTGCCTGCTTCAGCGTGCTGCCGTCATGATGAGCGCGCTTGGCTATTTCGGCAGCACGGTCGTAGCCGATGTGCGGGGTCAGCGCGGTCACCAGCATCAGCGAGCGTTCCATCAGCTCCGCGATGCGCGCATGATTCGCCTTGATGCCGCGCACGCAATGTTCCTCGAAGCTGCTCATGCCGTCGGCGAGCAGGCGCACGCTTTGCGAAAAATTATGTGCAATCAGCGGCTTGTACACATTCAGTTCGAAGTTGCCGGACGCCGCGCCGGCGGTGATCGCTACGTCGTTGCCGAACACCTGGCAGCACAGCATGGTCAGTGCCTCGCACTGGGTTGGGTTCACCTTGCCCGGCATGATTGAACTGCCCGGTTCGTTTTCCGGAATGCTGATCTCTCCCAGACCGGAACGCGGTCCTGAAGCCAGCCAGCGCACGTCGTTGGCGATCTTCATTAGCGCGACTGCCAGCGTCTTGAGTGCACCGTGCGCAGCTACCAGCGCATCATGTGCTGCCAGTGCCGCGAACTTGTTGAGTGCACTCTGGAATGGCACCTTAAACCCATAGCGTTCGGCATGGTTGCGCGCCAGTTCGGCAGCCACGCGTGCGCCAAACTCGGCGTGGGTATTCAGCCCGGTGCCCACCGCGGTGCCACCGACCGCTAGTTCATGGAGCGGCGTGAGTGCCGCGATCAATAACGATTCTGCGAGATCCAACTGTGCCACATAGCCGGAGAATTCCTGGCCTAGCGTCAGCGGCGTCGCATCCTGCAAATGGGTACGTCCGATCTTGACGATGCCGGCATACTCGTCTGATTTTGATTTCAGCGCGGTGCGCAGGATATTCAATGCAGGCAAAAGTTTTTGCCGGATACCGATCACGGCAGCGACATGCATCGCGGTCGGGAAGATGTCGTTGGATGACTGGCCGAGATTAACCTCGTCGTTGGTGTGTATCAGCCGTTTGCCGCCGCGTTCGCCGCCCAGCAGTTCAGAGGCGCGGTTGGCGAGCACCTCGTTGACGTTCATGTTGCTTTGAGTGCCGGAGCCGGTCTGCCACACGGACAACGGGAATTCTCCGCGATGCTGGCCTGACAGCACTTCATCCGCTGCCCGCATGATGGCGTTTGCCTTTTCTTCGCGCAGCAGGCCGAGGTCGCGGTTGACCTGCGCGCAGGCGCGTTTTATCCAGGCAAGCGCCATGATGATTTCATCCGGCATGCGCTCGGTAGAGATATGGAAGTGTTGCAGCGAACGCTGGGTCTGCGCACCCCATAAATGTTCTGCAGGGACTTCGATGGGGCCGAAGGAATCGCGTTCTGTTCTGGTGGTCATGATGATCCTTCTATTAACCTGGATTGTCCATTAGATCGTCTGCGTATTGCAGGGGCACGTCATGCGAGCGATTGTACTGTTAATTTTCGGGCATGGCCCGCCCCAGCACGGTTGTTTAGCTTGATACCAGTTCGCGCAACACATACGGCAGTATCCCGCCGTGGCGGTAATAGTCCACCTCGATAGCTGTGTCGATGCGCAGCAGCAGCAGCACCTGCTGTGTGCTGCCGTCCTTGCGGCGGATGGTCAGCGTCACGTCCTGTTGCGGTTTCAGGTTCTCGTCTATGCCGCTGATGTCGAAAGTTTCCTCCCCGGTCAGGTTCAGCGCGGCAACGTTGGCATTGCCCTTGAATTGCAAAGGCAGCACACCCATGCCGACCAGATTGCTGCGGTGGATGCGTTCATAAGATTTGGCGATGACAGCCTTTACACCCAGCAACTGCGTGCCCTTCGCAGCCCAGTCGCGGCTGGAGCCGGTGCCGTATTCATCTCCGGCAAAGATCACCGTTGGTGTGCCCTCGGCAATATATTTCATCGCGGCATCGTAGATCGCCATCTGTTCGCCCTTGTACAGCGTGTAGCCACCTTCGGTGCGGCTTCCGTCCGCCTTAAGCGGCAACATCAGGTTCTTGATGCGCACGTTGGCGAAAGTGCCGCGCATCATCACCTCGTGGTTGCCGCGACGTGCGCCGTAACTGTTGAAATCGGACACCGTGACACCTTGCTGCTGCAGATAGGCACCGGCAGGGGAGTTGGGCTTGAACGAGCCAGCGGGCGAGATGTGGTCGGTGGTCACCGAGTCGCCGAACATGCCGAGGATGCGCGCTCCTCTGATATTCTCCATGCGGCCGGTCTGCATAGAAAAATCCTGGAAGAAAGGCGGTTCTGCAATATAGGTAGACTTGGGCCAGTCATACACCTGGCCGGCGGGTGCAGAGATCCTCTTCCACAGCGGGTTTGCCTCACCCAGGTTGCCATACAGCCTCCGGAAGGTAGGCGCATCCATCGCGAACTTCATCAGCGCCTGTACCTCGTCGGTGCCCGGCCAGATCTGGCCGATGTACACGTCGTTGCCGTCTTTCGATTTACCGATCGGTTCGGTGCGGAAGTCCTTCAGCATGCTGCCGGCGATGGCATAAGCCACCACCAACGGCGGGCTGGCGAGGAAATTGGCGCGGATATTCGGGTGGATGCGCGCCTCAAAATTGCGGTTGCCTGACAACACTGCCGCGCACACCAGATCTTGCTTGAGGATCGCTTCCTCGACAGGTTGTGCGAGCGGTCCGGCGTTGCCTATGCAGGTGGTGCATCCATAGGCCGCGACATTGAAGCCCAGTTTTTCCAGGTAGGGCAGCAGGCCCGCCCGGGTCAGGTATTCGGTGACCACGCGCGAGCCCGGAGCTAGTGTGGTCTTGATGTGAGGTTTTACCGTGAGACCCAGTTCGACCGCCTTTTTCGCCAACAGTCCGGCGACGAGCAGCACGCCAGGATTGGAAGTGTTGGTACAGGAAGTGATCGCGGCAATCAGCACGTCGCCATTGGAGATAGAGATGCCATCTGAAGTCTTGTATGTCTTGGCCAGATCTTCCGGCTTTTTGGAGAAGCCGTTTTCTGCCACGGGTTTGCCGAACAGTGTAGTGAAGGTGTCTTTTACCCGGTCCAGATTGATGCGATCCTGCGGACGCTTTGGGCCCGCGAGCGAGGGCATCACTGTCGACAAATCAAGTTCTAGCGTCTGGCTGTAATCGATGTCGCCTGCCTTGGGGATGCCAAACATGCCCTGCGCCTTGAAGTAGGCGGCCAATGCATCGATTTCGTCTTCGGTTCGACCAGTGCCCTTGAAGTATTCCAGCGTCTTGTCGTCTACCGGAAAAAACCCCATCGTCGCGCCGTATTCGGGCGCCATGTTGGCGATGGTGGCGCGGTCGGTGACGCTGAGGGCGGATGCACCCGCACCAAAAAACTCGACGAACTTGCCCACCACCTTGGTTTTGCGCAACATCTCGGTGATCGTCAGCACCAGGTCGGTTGCGGTGCAGGCTGGGTGCAGCTTGCCCTTCAGGTTCACACCGACCACGTCAGGCGTCAGGAAATATACCGGCTGGCCGAGCATGCCGGCCTCGGCTTCGATGCCGCCGACACCCCAACCGACCACACCGATTCCGTTAATCATCGTGGTATGGCTGTCGGTGCCAACCAGCGTATCCGGGTAATACACGTCATCCCTGGTTTTTTGCACACCGCGCGCCAGATATTCGAGGTTGACCTGGTGCACGATGCCTATGCCAGGCGGTACCACCTTGAAGGTATCGAAAGCCTGCATCCCCCATTTCATGAACTGGTAGCGCTCCCGGTTGCGCTGGAATTCCAGTTTCATGTTCTGCTCCAGCGCGTTGTTGCTGCCGTAATGGTCGATCTGCACCGAGTGGTCGACAACCAGATCCACCGGAACCAGTGGCTCGATGATCTTCGGATTCTTGCCCATCTGCTTGGCTACTCCGCGCATCGCGGCGAGGTCAGCCAGCAGCGGCACGCCGGTGAAGTCCTGCAACACGATGCGCGCAACGACCAGAGGTATCTCATCGGTTCGCGGTGCATTCGGTTGCCAGCTGGCCAACTGGCGCACATGCAGTTCGGTCACCTTCTTGCCGTCGCAGTTGCGCAGCACGGATTCGAGCACTATGCGAATTGAAACCGGCAGGCGTGAAATCTTGCCTATACCTGCGGCTTCCAGCGCAGGCAGGGAGTACAGTGTCCCGGTTTTTCCGTTGGACAGGCTGAATGGCTGGCGTGCATTGAAAGGGCTGTGAGATGCAGTGCTGGGCGACATTAAAATGGGCTCCGTCATAAATACCATGAAAACAGGATTATAAGGCGTTATCGCCATCGTGGCAGTAAGACAAAATACCCGTTGGAGAATGTGCTGGTTTCCGCGTTGCTGTGTATCTATCCCTGCCAAATGCCCATTCAGTTAATAATATCCACACAAGTAAAATAATTCGCTGCTACAATCTGCAGCAAAGTCAGTGTGTTGGTGCGAGGCCATGAACAAGGCCGTTGCATGTAGGGTGCGTGTGTAGTTGTATCGGGAGAAAGCTATGGTCGAGCAAGACATGATGCTTTACCTGCCTGAACTGGACGAGGCCGCAATAGAGAGGGTGTTGTCAGTCTGGCAAGTGCAGCATCCGAAAATGGGTGTGTGCGCCCTGTTGCCAGAGCCCGAGAAAGGAAAGGTTGGCATGCTGCAAGCCGTTTGTGGCCGGAGCAATATTCCGCTGGCCGGCGGAATCTTTCCGGAACTGGTTCGGGACGGCGAGTTTTGCCGCAAAGGCGCTTGGTTGTTGTGTTTTGCCGAAATGCCCTATTTTGCGCTGCACGATAATTTGCCGGCCGACCCGGCAGGGGCGGAGCGTGCCGCGAGAGAGATTGCCAGCCGGATACGCGTGCATCTGGATGGCACCCCGGAAATAACCCTGTTCATGTTGTTCGACGCGATGGTGCCCAACATCTCCACGATTCTCGACAACCTCTATTTGCATCTGGCCAATCGCGTGAATTACGCGGGCGGCAATGCTGGCAGCGAGACCTTTCAGCCTATGCCCTGTTTGTTCGACAACCAGCGCCTCGTGCAAAACGGCATGCTGCTGATGCTGCTGAATAAGCATCATGGCGCGATTCTCGAACATGGCTACCTCGCTCCCGACCGGACCGTGTATGCTACCGCCACCAAAGGCAACTGCATCGCTCAGATAGACTGGCGCCCCGCTTTCGAGGTATATCAGGAGTTGGTGCGCGGCAAGTATGGCGTGGAGATCACGTCGGAGAATTTTTACCAGTATGCGGTGCATTTTCCGTTTGGTATCGTGCGTGCCAATCATCATGTGGTAGTGCGTATCCCGGTCATGCTGACTGAGGATGGTGCGTTGCATTGCGTGGGCGAGGTTCCGGAAAACTCTCTGCTGACCCTCCTTGAGGCTCCTTCTGTTGATTCGATAGCCACCATGCGCGTACTGACTGAGGGACTGGGTTCGCTCAACGGCGGATCGATCGGTGCAGAGGTGCTGCTGCTCTACTGCGCCGGAAGACGTTTGCATATGGGGCTGGAAGCCGCTACCAGGGAGTTGCATGAATTTGCGCTGCGCACTCGGGCAAAACGGATTGCCGGAGCGTTGTCGCTGGGAGAGATAGGCGGATCAACGGTGCATGGCTATCCCTTATTTCACAATGCCGCACTCGTGGCATCGTTCTGGCAACAGGGTTAGGAGCGCATTTGTCCCGTGATGATATTCTTCCGGTACTGTATGATTTTGCCGTGACTATCGGCAGCGAGACCAGTCTCAATCCGTTGCTGACCCGTACCCTGCAGCGCCTGCTTTTTTATACTTCATTTCCTGCTGGCTTCATCTCCCTTGATGTACCCTCATGCAATGAGACGGGCGGTGATGGTGCAACCGGTAAGTTGACGGTGCGGATCGATGCGGCGGTGGGCGATTACGATCTTCTCGGCCTGGTAGGCAAGCAGATCAGCCTGCACCAGGATCTGCTGTGCGGGATCGGCGTGCGCGAAGCCGAAAAACCGGAGTTGCTGGCACCGCTGGCGAATGCTCATACTCGCTATCAGGCTTTTTTCAGGTTGCCGATCGACGGCCGCGGCGTGATCGTGCTGCTTGCTCCTGAAGTCCCTTCAACCACTTTGCCCCTGACCCAGATGTTTACGCCGGTGATGGCACTGCTGGCCAAGGCTATTGTGCTATGCAGAAACAATGATGAACGCACCAGCGGACTGATCGCAGAGCGAAATTTGCTGGCGGGAGTATTCGAGAGTAGCTATTCCGGTGTCATGCTCACAGATGCCAAGGTGAATATCTTGGAGGTCAATCCTGCGTTTACACGCATTACCGGTTACGCGCCGGAGGAGATACGAGGCAAGAATCCGCACTGGCTGTCATCTGGCCGCCAGGACAGGGTTTTCTATGAGAATATGTGGCGCGACGTCAATGATAAGGGGCATTGGCAAGGCGAAATATGGAACCGACGCAAGAGCGGCGAGGTATACCCGGAGTGGCTGAGCATCAACCCGGTATTCAATAAATCCGGGGTGCTGACCAACTATGTAGGGATTTTTTCCGACATCAGCGAGCGCAAGGAGGCCGAGGCGCAAATCCACCAGCTGGCGTTCTACGATTCGCTAACCGACCTGCCTAATCGCCGTTTGCTGATGGAACGTCTGCAGCAGGCATTTTCCGTCAGTACCCGCAACAGGGAGCATGGAGCAGTGCTGTTCCTCGATCTGGACAACTTCAAGACCCTCAATGACACCAAAGGCCATGATATCGGTGATCTGTTGCTGGGCGATGTGGCAAAGCGGCTGATCCAGTGCGTGCGCGACGGCGATACGGTCGCGCGGCTGGGGGGTGATGAGTTTGTGGTCGTGCTGGAGTCGCTTAGCTCCGATGCCGATGAAGCGGCTGCACAAGCCGAATCGGTTGCAGAAAAGATTCGTGCGATGCTGAATCAACCCTACCGCCTGAAGGAGAGTTTGCACCACACCACGCCGAGTATCGGCATCGTGCTGTTCAAGGGCCATCAGGAAAGCCTGGACGACTTGCTCAGGCATGCCGATACCGCTATGTATCAGGCCAAGTCGGCAGGACGCAACACCATCCGATTTTACGACCCGGCCATGCAGGCCGCACTGGAGTCTCGTATTGAATTGGAGAATGAGTTGCGCCAGGCGATCAGGAAGCGGCAGCTGCGTTTGTATTACCAGGTTCAGGTCGATCACCAGCAATATCCGCTGGGCGCAGAAGTGTTGTTGCGCTGGCAACATCCACAGCGTGGATTGATCGCTCCCGCAGAATTCATCCCGTTGGCCGAAGAAACCGGGCTTATCTTGCAGATGGGATTGTGGGCGCTGCAAACGGCTTGCGAACAACTCAGAAAATGGCAATATGACGCAGCTACCCGCGATCTGACGCTTTCAGTCAATGTCAGCGCCAAACAATTCCGCCATGCCGATTTTGTCAAGCAGGTGCAGCGCGTATTGAAAGAGAGCGGCGCAAAGCCTTCCATGTTGAAACTGGAATTGACCGAAAGCACCGTGCTGGGAAATGTGGAGGACACCATCGGCAAGATGCTCGAATTAAAAACAATGGGCGTGCGTTTCTCGATGGATGACTTCGGTACCGGTTACTCTTCTTTGCAATACCTCAAGCGCTTGCCTCTGGATCAGATCAAGATAGATGAATCCTTTGTGCGCGACATCGCCAGCGATCCCAACGATGCTGCCATCGTAAAAACCATTATTGCGATGACCGATGCGCTGGGACTGGATGTCATCGCAGAAGGCGTGGAGACCACAGCCCAGCGCGATTTTCTCGACAGGCATGGCTGCCGCGTCTTTCAGGGATATTTGTTCAGCAAACCGGTGCCTATCGATCAGTTCGAAGGCATGTTGCGCGTCGGGAGTTGATTTCCTGTACTTAGCAGCGCGCTGCCATAAGCAGCCTCGCAGTGCAGGGCCGTTCCGACCGGCACGTTTAGCGATCTTTCACGGATTTTCTTCCAGGTTTCGTTTATTGCTCCCCCGCCGTTGGTGATTACACTCGTGATGGGCGGCGCGCCCAGTCCGGCGAGTCTGTTATATCCAGCCGACTCGATATGCGCCAGTCCTTGCAAAAGACCATGGAGGAATTCCACATCGCTTGCGGGGCGCGGTTCCAGCCGGGGTTCGAGCCGATGGTTGCTGACGGGGAATCGCTCGCCGTTTTTGGTCAGCGGATAATAATCCAGCGGGCTGACATGCAAGGGGTTTATCTGCATGCTTAATGTTGCTAGTTGCGTATCGCTGAAATAGCGGCGCAACGCGCCAGCGCCGGCATTGGATGCCCCACCCGCCAGCCATAGATCACCATAGCGATGACTGTATACACCGTATTCTGGCGCATCTATGCGATGTGCCGAAAGTTGCTTGAGCACCAGCGTTGTCCCTAGAGTAGTCACGCCTATGCCCAATTCAGCCACACCGGAAGCGATGAATGCTGCGCTGCTGTCGGTAGTGCCCGCATGAACGGTACATTGCGAATTGATGCCGAAGTGCGCGGCGATGCCGGGCTGGATAAGGCCGATGATCGCGCCAGGCACAAGCACGTCTGGCAGCAGGTAAGATTGAGGTAGCGCTGACACCCATTCCGGCCAGCACAGCCGCTCGACATCGTAGCCGGTCTTCAGTGCGTTGTGGTAGTCGCTAATGCCGGGTTGTCCGCTGAGCAGCGCGGTCAGCCAATCGGCCTGGTGCAAAAAATATCCGGCGGTTGCACTGCCTGTTTGCTGGGTCAGCCAGAGAAACTTGGCGAGACCCGAGGTGGCAGTGCAAACACACTGTCCGGCAGGCGCTATGGTGTTGAGGTGTGTGGCTTGTTGCTTGGCGCGGTCATCGTGATAGAGCAGAGCCGGGGAGATCGGCTCAAGCCCCGCATCGCACAGCAGCACCGTGCCGGAAGTGGCGTTTATTGCCATACCGTGCAAGCTGGCGGCGATATGCTTGGGCAAGGTGCCCAGCAAAGTGTGCAGTGCGGTGCGCCAGTCCAGCGGGGTTTGTGC
>Ga0224495_10000598_pt1 | contig 28157 bp, 31 predicted proteins | sample SF_Jul11_sed_USG_FD_168128 | JGI IMG/M metagenome (GOLD analysis project Ga0224495, IMG submission 168128) | Sediment microbial communities from San Francisco Bay, California, United States - SF_Jul11_sed_USGS_4_1 | ecosystem: Environmental > Aquatic > Marine > Sediment | place: USA: California...
TATTCCTGTTCATTTTTATAATCGATTGATATAAATATGCGGCTGGATGACTATTTATTTATAAAAAGTCTCATCAAGGACAAAGAAAAAATTCCGGGAATTATTTTAAGTGGAAATGTTCTCGTAAATGATAAGCCCGTATTTTCGTCTGCCTATCGGGTAAAAGAAGATGATCTGGTTCGTATAAAAGAGATGAAGAAATGGGTGTCACGGTCTGCAGAAAAACTCGATACATTTATAGAAAAGCAAAAAATATCTGTTTTCGAAAAGGTATGTCTGGATATTGGTTCATCAACGGGTGGTTTTACAGAAGTTTTATTAAATCGAGGAGCAAAACTTATATATGCGGTGGATGTCGGATATGGATTAATTCATCCGAAATTGCGTTCACATGAAAAAGTTGTGGTATTGGAAAGAACTCATATTTGCCAGTTTGAAATAAGCCCCGATATGGAGATTCCCCTTTTTTTTACAATGGATGTTTCCTTTATTTCGATTCAAAAGGTACTTTTATGTTTAAAAGAAAAATTTAAAACCTTTGAGGGAGTTGCTCTTTTTAAACCTCAGTTTGAAGTGGAAACTTCCGGTTTAGTAAACGGAATATTACATGATAAAGATATAATTGCCGGCTCATTACAGGAGTTTTCTGGATTTTTAAAAGAGAATCGTATTGAGGAATTATCTTTTTTGCCGGCTACGATTAAAGGTACCAAGGGCAATCAGGAGTATTGTTACCATTTACGCTGGAATATTAATAATTAAATATTGCCCCGGCAGTGAAACCATAAAGAGGATCCTTGTGAAACATTATGTTTTTATCGGGTAGAAATATTCCCCATGCCTGGTATAAAGTTAATTTGTTTGGGCTTATTATAAAAAATGAGAGGTTGAATTCGGAGCCAAAATATTGTTTTTTATTTATTTTATAAAAGTTATTTTTTATATCAGCATAGTTGCTGTTTTCCGGGGAATTCCAAAGGTGCCAGTTCTCAATGTTTATTAGAATTCCCGGTTTCAGGAAAAAAGAGAGATTGTTATGAAGAATCATCGTTCCAGAGCTATGATTTCGGTATTCCCTTCGGTTTTCGATATTATCTCCTGTCAAGTAAGGAGATGGTGAATAGTTCCAGCATTGGCTCAGTAAAAAACCTCCTGAATTTATTTTTTCCAGTGAGGTAAAGCCGTAATTAAAAATGTTTCCGTGATTGGAGTAAAAAAAACTGGTTTCACTTTGAAGGGAAAAATGTGTATTTAATGGTACAAGCAAAAAATTAAATCCACTTTTAAATGCATGACCATTAATTAGCTTATCTTTGCTGTGCCCCTGGAATTCAGGGAGTTTTCTGTCAATTCCTCTGCTCATGGCAATATTTAAATAAATTGTGGCAGGGTTAAATACAATTTTGTTATCAAGAATAGTTAGCGTATAGTAATCATTATCCGTACGTGATCCTGTGTTTCCTTGTTGAGAACGGTCAGAGCCATTTCCAGCACCTCCCATGTGAGTAAAGATGAATCCTGGTTTCATTTCTATTTGAAACTTGCTGTTTTTTATGTTATAGGATTTATTGATTTTATATTGAAAACCTGATGCGAATCTGGTTGCATCCCCATTGGCATAAATTTTGTTTTCTTCAGATTCAAGGTCATTTTTAATATATTCAGGTGCTAATGACGGATTCATCGATTGCTTCATAACATTTAAAAGATATAAGGTAATGAAACCATTTTGATGAAAATCTAATAAAAATAAAATTCCATCGTTTTTTTTGGGAAAAAATAAATTTTGATCATCAGGTGAAAAAAAGTATCTTCCTAAAATCAGATTTCCTTTAATGGTATCCTTATCAACAAATTTATAGAGCAGATAGAGCTCGGAAAAGTTATATAGAGTGGGCAAGTTTTTCTTTTGATGGTTTGGTTGAATATTTTTATCATTTCCTGAATATTTTTTTAAGATGGTGCTGAGTTTTATTTTGATTTTATTGTTGGCGATTAATTCCGGAGACAATATTAAATAATGTAGAAAAAAGTAAAAGTTGTCTTCACTTTCTCTTGATGTATAAATGTTTTTATTGTTGCTGTTTTTAAGATCGCTGTTGTTAAAGTAAGACAATTCAGATCCATATAATATTTTCAAATTAAGAATTTCATTTTTATAAAAATTTTCAGTATTTGATCGATTAGAAAGCTCAAGATCTTCATAATAAAAAAATCGGTATGAGTATCTATTGAATATTTCTTTTGTAATTTTCAATTCTCCAGATTCTGCGGTTGTGCTATCTTGATTTAAATTTATAATTGAATTGTTATTTTCGGTGGAATCAATACTCCCTGATGCATTAGAAATCAAAAGAAATGATATAAATAAAATCCGTATCACTGCATATATTATCAGTTAAACCTGAAAATTATTTCAATTTATGTAAAAATTTAGATTTTTTTAATATTCATTCCTGGTTTCATTTTTTTTTCCAGGTACCGAACACAGAACTCGGCAATATTTAATTGTGTGGCAGCTTCAATTCCTTCAATTCCAGGAGATGGATTGACTTCAAGAATTAAGGGACCCCGATTTGATTCAATTAGATCGACTCCTGCAAAATTTAGTCCTAAGATTTTTGTAGCCAGACGAGCCATTTTTACAGCTTCAATCGATAACTCCACTTTTGAGTGGGTAGCACCTCTGTGTATATTTGCACGGAATTCATCATCCATAGAAATTCGTTCCATTGTTGCAACAACCTTGTCACCGAGAACGATTGCTCTTTTATCACGACCTGTGGATTCCTGGATAAACTCCTGAACAATAACATATTGTTCCTGTGAAATCATGGTTTCCAGAACAGAGCGTGCGGATCTGACCGATTCTGATAAAATAACTCCAACACCCTGGGTGCCAGATGTAATTTTTATGATAGTAGGTGCCCCTCCAGTAGTGGAGATTGCCTGATTAATAGAGGCAACATCGTTTAAAAAATATGTTTTGGGAACAGGTATACCGTTTTGGGCAAGAAGTTGTAGAGAGCGAAGTTTATCTCGACTTCTTATGATGGCTTGAACCGGGTTCAGGGTCGTTGCTCCCATTATTTCAAATTGTTTGATAATGGCCAGGTTATAATTGGGGTGATTTTGGCCCACGCGCGGAATTATTATGTCTGGAACAGGTATAGGCTTCTGCTGAAAATAGATCTGGCATTGATCTTTTTCAATGAGCAGCGCTAATTGTGAAGGAGGATAAACTTTTGTCTTATGGCCTTTTTTTACACACTCCTCAAAAAATCTCTTTGTAGAGTAAAGTGATCTTGAGTTTGATAATATATATATATGCAGTGGCTTGTCGTCAATTTTTCGCGGTACATAAAGCATAAGTTATTGCCTCTTCACAGAATGGTCTTGTAAAGAAAATAAAAAAAGCCACTCCTCAATAAATATTAATCGCCGGGGTGAAAAACATTTTGACTCTGCCCTATGGCTTTACAGTGCGGTTTAGTTGGATTACCCAATGTCGGGAAGTCGACCATTTTCAATGCTTTAACCAAGTCGCACAGCGCTCAGGCACAAAACTATCCTTTTTGTACGATTGATCCGAATGTGGGAATAGTCGAGGTTCCAGATGAGAGATTTGACAAGCTTTGTGCTATTGTGCATCCGCAGAACAGTGTTCCAGCCACTGTGGAATTTCTTGATATAGCAGGTCTGGTAAAAGGTGCTTCGAAGGGGGAAGGACTTGGAAATGCCTTTTTAACAAATATCAGGCAGGTAGATGCCATATTACATATTGTCCGTTGTTTTGACGATGAGAATATTACACATGTAACGGGTAACGTAGATCCTGCCCATGATATTGAAATTATAGAGCTTGAGCTAATTCTTGCTGATATGGATCAGGTAGAGAAAAAAATAAGAAACCTGGCCAGGTTAGTTAAATCGAATGATAAATTAGCAGTAAAACAAAATGATATATTAGAGAGGGTTTTTCAAAAACTCACAAATTCCCTGCCTGCTTCAGCAGCAGGACTTTCAGATGAAGAGAAGAGTCTTATTAAAGAGCTTTCATTATTGACAATAAAGCCTGTATTGTTTACAGGAAACGTTTCCGAAGGGCATATTTCCAATCCAATGAGCTCTCCTCATTTTCAGCAACTATGTAAAGAGGCTGAAAAAAGAGGTTGTAGTGCGGTTCCCATATGCGGGAAAATCGAGTCTGAATTAACCCAGTTAAGTAAAGAAGAGGAATCTCTGTTTTTAAATGATTTTGGTCTGAAAGAACCAGGGTTAAACCGTATAATCAGAGAGGCATATCGAATGCTTGGTTATGTAACATATTTTACCGCAGGTGAAAAAGAGGTCAGGGCATGGACTGTTCTTAAAAACAGCACAGCACCCCAGGCTGCCTCAACAATTCACAGTGATATTGAAAGAGGATTCATTCGAGCCGAGGTAACCTCTTATTCTGATGTTGAGCAATATGGAAACATGAAACTCGCTAAAGAGGCTGGCAAACTCCGCCTTGAAGGAAAGGAGTATATTGTTCAGGATGGTGATATCATTTATTTCAGGTTTAATGTTTAATACTCTTCGGGTGGCATATTTTTATATTCGGCATCTGAAATTTCACCTGAATCTACCCCATATATAGAGAATCCTTCCATTAAATCGGGAAACTCTTTTTTAAATTCTTCAATAATAACTTTGGTTAAATATATTCTGGCTTCCTGGGTAATCGGAAAAAATACATCAATAAAATCACCTCTTTTATTTTTATTGGAGGGCATTCCGACAAAAATACCTTTCTTGCCTTTTACAATTCTCAGGTTTTTAACTACGTATGTTTCCCCTAATGTGATATGTGCATATCCAAGTGTACTTTTTCCATCATTTCTTGCATAAACCTGTACTTTGGTTATAGGAACTGTCATTAAGCTCTCCTTTTGTTGCAATCAGTTACAATTATAGATAGTCACAGAAAAGGTCAATAAATTTTTATAATGAAAATATACAGATCAGGTACTACGTCTCTAATCTCATTTTTTTCTTGCCAACATGGGAAATAAATAAAGATTAAAAAAAGGTATAAAATGTTAATTAAACGAAAATTTAAAAAATCTTACATCACTATTTGTGCTTTATTTTCTTTGTTATTCATAAACTTTTCTCTTGTTGCGGAAGAAAATTTTAAAGAGACACCGGGCTATTTTCTGGATATGGGATTTTCTTATTATTTTGAAGGTAATTACGAAAAAGCTCTGGAAAGTTTTCAAAAAAATATTCAACTTGGGGGAGAAAATGAGGTTTCTCTAAGATATCTTGGCAAAATATATTTTGAAACAGGTGATTTTAGTAAAGCAGCAGATTATCTGGAAAGAGCTGTTGCCCTTGATAAAAAAAGTACAGAATCTCTGAAGCTTCTTGGAGAGGTTTATATTAAAACAGGAAAGGTTGAAAAACTTATTGAAGTATATGAAAAAATGGCTGTTTTAGAACCGGACAATATTGAAATAATTTATACACTTGCCCAAGTATATCAGAACATTAATAATCAAAGAAAATCTATAATTTATTACAAAAAACTGGTAACTATAATAGAAGTAGATGATAGCTTTAAAACCTTATTGACCAATTCATATATGAATCTTGCAAATTATAGTTACAGTATAGAGAGGTATGACCAGGCCCTTTTTTATTATAAAAAAATATATGAACTGGACAAGTTCAATATGGATAATCTTTATATTCTGGGGGAGCTTTACAAATTAAATGGATTTTTTGCAGAATCCATAAAGGTAAATGAGCAGCTGCTATCCAAAGATCCTGAAAATATCGCTGCTCTGGAGTCGATTGTAGAATCACTTTTTACCTTAAATGATCCGCGAATAGAGGCATATCTTTCATATTTTAGCAAGATCTCGAAACTGGATAACGAGCTATTCAAGGCTATGAGTTATTTTTATGCTGATAAATATGAAGATGCAGAGATTTATTTTAATAAGTCGATTGAAAAACATTCCAATCGCTTGAGTGCTCATATTGGATTGTTCAGGGTAACGGATTCAACAGATTTATCAATCTTAAAGAAAAGAGCTTTTACTGTAATGGTTTTATGTAATAGAATTGGACTCTATGCTTTGTCACAGGAATATGCAGGAGTAGTCTTCGAGACGATCAGTAAGCAGATTCTGGAAAAAAAATCAGGAAATCAAGATGTAATTGAGACAGAGGATCAACTTCGGCTTGACCTGATAGAGTTTTATTATTCCTACTCGATGACTCTTGATAAGTTGAATCAAAAACGCCAGGCAATTGCCTATTTAAGTAATGCAATTGAAGAATTTAATAAACTTTCGCAGAAGGAAAAATTTACCGAAAAAAAATATGATGTGCTTTTAGCAATGGGATGGCAGCTTCTGGATGTTCACGAGAGTCACTTGAAAATCAAAGATATTCTAAACAAGGCAATTCAATTAAAAAAAGAAGACCCTCGGGCATATTATTTAAAGGGAATTTATCTTCATGAATTTGAGAAAAAAAAATCTTCCGCAATGTTAGAAGCTGAGCTATCTCTTGAGAAGGCTGTAGATAATTACCTGAAAAGTTCCGGGGAAGAGAGTGCTCCTTCATCCTATTATTTTTATCTGGGAGTCATTGAAGAGTTAAATGGGAAATATGATGAGATGGTTGAAAATCTGGAGAAATCCATATTGCTGGATCCTTATAACCATGTTTATTTAAATTATCTGGGATACATGTATTCATTAAAAGATCGTGAAATCGATCGCGCATATGAATATATAAAACGGGCTCTTGATGAAGAACCTGAAAATGAGGCTTATCTCGATTCACTGGGCTGGATATTATTTAAAAAGAAAGATTATGACGAGGCTCTCGGGAATTTAATTTTTGCAAAAAACAGATCAGATCGCAAGGGAGAAGTCGATGCTGTTATATTATTTCATATAGCGGAAACCTATGATATGTTGAATCAGAAATCGATGGCAATCAAGTATTACAAAGCTGCCATTGATAATATTAATAAAGCCTCAGAACCACTTGATCGTAATTATCTTGAAAAAAAGCTTAATGAACTAAACAAAAGCTTAAATAATAAATGATCAGAAAAACTTTTGTTCTGTTAATTTTGTTTAACTTCAACTGTAAAAGCGGTTCAGAAGTTCACCGCTCGTTGCCTTTTGATACACTTGGAGAAATTCTTGCTAAAGATCATCCAAAGTGCAGGCAGGTCACATATGATTTTACCATTAATGGAGAACAAGATGGTACAGCGGTATTTTACAATGGCAAGTTCAGCCAAACCTGGGAAATTGCCGAGAAGAGGGCTAAAACCAAAATCAGAATACTGGATAATGTTTTTTTTTCACCGCTGCTGGATATTGAAGTTTCTGCAAACAAAATAATACGAAATGATCATTTAAGAGAAACAATAGATTCATATGATCTTGATCAAAACAGATCAGATATGCTTTTAGACAGTGATATTCCAATAGATTTTCTTATAGATTTGATTTCAGGCTACATTCCCGGGCAATGGAATGAAAAAATAAAGTACGTTCAAAAAGATAATTTTTTCTTATATAAAAACAATTTTTTTTTAATTGAGCTGTTTCCAGTAGATAATCACATTGTAAAGGTGCGATATTTTTCTTTTAGTAATCAAAGTGAAACAGTTGTCGAAATTGTTGCTGATCAGTCGGGTTTAACAAGGCGTTTTCCAGGAAAATTGATTGTAAAAGAGTCTCGTGGAAGGTATGTTTTTCAAATAACCTTTAAAAAAGTGAAACTGGTTTTATGGAAAAGTTGAGTATTGAAGAGAGGCTTTTTAAGATAACCCAGCATATTAATCAATGTATAAATTGCTCCTTACATGAGACACGTACAAATGTTGTACCTGGAGCAGGAAGTATCAGTAATAAAATAATGTTTATAGGTGAGGCCCCTGGAAAGGAAGAGGATTTGCAGGGACGGCCTTTTGTCGGGCGTTCAGGGAAACTGTTGAATGAATTAATTGAGGCTGCACTGCAGATGAAAAGAGATGAGGTATACATTTCGAATATACTGAAATGCAGACCAACAGAAAAAAACGAAAACTTCAGAGACAGGCCTCCAATGAAAACCGAGATTAAACAGTGCATAGGATTTATAAAAGAAGAAATAGAAATAATAAAACCGCATGCGATTATTACACTCGGAGCAACGGCAACGAAAGCCTTTGTCGATTCGAAAGATAATCTGACAAAAATAAGAGGAAAATCATTTATGTTTAATGGCTGTAAAGTATGCCCTACATTTCATCCCAGTTATATATTAAGAAACGGTGGGGTCAATTCCAGAACTTTTTTATTAACGATGCAAGATATAAAAAAATCACTGAGTAAATAAAAAAATCTACATACCCGTCATTGGAACAGGTGTTCCTATGTAGTTTCCCTGCCCATAGTCGACACCCATTTGGGTAACCATATCGGTTACATTCTGGTTTTCAATAAATTCTGCAATAGTGTATAAATTCATAGCCTTGCTGATTTCTATGATTGATTTTAGCATGACCTGGTCTATTTCGTTGTGTAAAATATTTTTAATAAATTCACCTGAAACTTTTAAAACATCAACAGGTAATTTTTTCAAATTTGTCAGAGAGCTGATACCGCTACCAAAATCATCAAGGGCAAATATAGAACCGTTTTCTTTTAATTTTTTTATAAATTGAATTGCGCTTGTAATATTGGTAATTACAGCACTTTCAGTGATTTCAAAGCAAATAAACTCTGCAGGCACAGAATATTTCTGGAAACATTCAATTATAAAATCACTGAATCCATCTTCACTGATGGATTGCGCCGAGAGGTTAATCGTAAATGTGCTTTTTCCATAATTTCTTTGTTTGTGTAAAATCGAAAAAGCTTTCTCAATAACAATTTTATCAATTTTTGACATGAGCTGGTATCTTTCTGCAGTAGGAATAAATGTATCAGGTGTAATCATGTGTGCATTACTATTGAAAATGCGCACAAGCACTTCGCCAGCAAAATTAAATTTTGCATTTTTTGATAGTTGCTTAATTGGTTGAATAAATACAGTAAAACGATCAGAATCAATTACCTGATTAATATTATTGAACCATTCGGTATGAGTTCTTTGTACTTTAAGTGCGCTGTCATTTTTATGGAATTCATAAATCTTGTTTCGTCCTTTTTCTTTTGCGTGGTAGCATGCGGAATCGGCAGAATTTAAAATCTCGGCAATGTTGGCAGTGTTCGAATCTATGGAAGCAAGGCCGATGGATGCACCAATTTTAAAGAGTTGATTGTTATAATAAAAATTAAATCTGGATATTGATTTCTGTAATTTAATTGAAAATTCACGGGCTTGTTTCATGGTGCAGTTGTGTAGTATAATTCCAAATTCATCACCACCAAGTCTCGCCAGATGATCTCCTGGATTCAGGGCCTCTGTTAAAATCGGTGAAATTTGCTGCAGTAAAAGGTCCCCGGCCACATGACCACATGTATCATTAACAATTTTAAATTGATCCAGATCCATATAGCAAAGAACATGTGTACTTGTGTTATTTTTAGCCTCCAGAATGGTTTGATAAAGAAGGCGTTCAAATTCCCTTCGATTCATTAACCTGGTAAGAGAGTCATGCGATGCCTGATATTTTAGGGTTAAGGCCAGCTCTTTTATCTGCGTAATATCTTCAATTACAAATACAGCCCCGGCAAATTTATCATTTTCAACAAGAGGTACTCCATTAACAAGCAAATAACTTTTTTTTCCGTAAAGTGATTCGAACGGACCTTCCACTGTAATTTTTTGTTTTTGTGCAATTTTTTCGAGCGAAGGAACGAAGCCTGCATTGATTACTGGAGGCAACATGGTAATGTCAAAGCCAAGGGCTTCAGATTCTGATCCGGGGGCTATTCCCAGGATCTCTTTCAAGGCTGGATTTAGATAAGTTATAAGCATCTTGTCATTGATTTTAATAATTCCGCTTGGTGAGTTTTCAAGTATGTTAAAGTGCTCTTCAAACAAAATTTTAAATCGGTCAAGGCTGTTACTTAACATATCCTCCAGTTTTTTTGTCTGGCTTATATCTTGAATTATTCCACAAATTTTTGTTAAATCGTTGTTTTTTGTCTGGTCATTATACAAGTCAATTTTCACCCAGATTAAAGATTGATCTTTTTTTTTCATCTGTACTTCAAATGAAAAATGATTTTTTTTGAAAGTACCTAACTTTTGTATGCAGTCATTATACTCAGATTGATTATCTTTGTCATAAAAAATTGTAGATAAGTCAGATCCAATTATATCTTTTATGGAAAATCCAAAAACGGTTTCGATAGATGGGGAAATGTATAATATTTTCCCAGAATGATCAGTTTGAAATAATACATCAGATATGGAAAATAAAATCTGTTTTATTTCATTCATGATTTCTAATTTTTTCCTGAAGCATAGAGGCTTAAAGAATATAACGTCAAAAGAAGTCACAGGAGGTAAAGAGAAAAATATAGATATTTATTAGCCCTGTTTGACAGTGTGAGTGAATTATAAGAGTAACCATGATGCGGAAAAAAATAATATATTTGTATTCGATTCTTTTTATGTTGATATTAACTTGTGGAAAAGAGAAGGTTTTTGATCAGGATCGTCTGGTTAAAAAAGGGGCAATTGTTTTTCAAACACATTGTAGCTCATGTCATGGCGAATGGAAGAAAGGAGATGGTCCATTGAGCACTACTTTAAACGAGCAGCCAGCAAACTTGAATCACTTTGAAGGGACAAGTAGCGATAGAATAATAAGAATCGTTGTTAATGGAGTGCCTGATAGCACAATGAAAGGATATAAGGATATTCTGACAAAAGATGAAATATCTGCAGTTGTGGCTTATTTAATAAAAACCAATTAACTCTAACCTGCTTGTTTTTGCAGAATATAAACCTTCTCTGAAACATACTTCAAACCTTTATCTGCGAATCTCCCGATATTTACGTTTTCGTTAAATTGATGGATTAACTTAATCAAAAAATGGGGTTCATACAGAGATCTGATCTCTTTTTCATCAACGGAAAAAGGGGGGCCATCCATTTTTCTCTGATCATACTCAATAGAAATGAGGAAAATTTTAGAGCCGACACGTAGAATATTATGCAATAGTTTACTGTATTGAAATCGTTGTTCAGGTGTAAGTGCAACCATTGCTGCCCGGTCGTAAACAGCATCGATTGATGGGATTTCTGAGTTAGACAATTGAAAAAAATCTCCTTGAATCATAGTCAAGTTATCATGGAAATATTCTTCACCAGCATTAATTTTCTTTTTTTGAAAAGGAATGTTATTTTCTTCAAAAAAGTCGACAACAGCAATTTGACTTATTTCTGATGCTGTGACATTATGTTTTTGTTCATTCAACCATAACAGATCTTTGCTTTTCCCACACAAAGGAACCAGTACGTTTGCGTTTTGTTTAAGCTCCATTTGATGCCAGTAAGTTTTTAAATAACTGTTGATTTCACTTTGGTGAAATCCGGTCTGGTTTTTTTCCCATTTTTCAATCCAGAATTCTTTATGCATAAGTGATTGGTAGAAAATCTGCTTTGCAACGTAAACTGCTTTTAAGGTGATTTATTCTCTGGCTGTTTTTTATTTCAATATTATTCTGAAAAACTCAAATACTTTTTTACCATGGAATTGTTTTTCGCTTTCGATAAAAAAGGCCGCTTTCCATTTTTGATTTGAGAGCCCATAAGGGAGTGTCAGCTCCCTGTTCAATACTCAAGGGTGCTTCATTTCCTCCCATTCTGGTTCTTACCCACCCAGGGCAGATACTGATTATTTTCCATTGCTTATTTTCAGTAATCACATATTTATGGTGCCATATTCTTGTAAGGGTATTCAGCGCAGCTTTTGAAATGCCATAACTATCATCAGGCCATCTGAAATTTTTGTTTTCTATAAAAGTTTGTACAGTATTATTTAACTTTATTTCAGAAAGTGCCGGGTCATTAAATGCATTTTGAATTTCTTTTGAAAAATTTCGCAGTTCTCCCAGACCGCTGCTGATATTAATGATCCGGGCATTAGAAGAAAAATATTTTTTAAAAGAGTGAAAAACTAATTGCGGCATTTTATAGTTTACATGAATTATTTCCTTTCTGGTTCTGGGAGGGTTTCCCCTTCCACCATAAATAGCTGCATTGTTAACCAGAGCTTTTATTTGCATATTGTTTTTTTCAAGGTAATTTGACATTAATAGAATAAAATTTTGAACTGATTGTCCGTTTAGAAAATCCGTTTGGTATAAGAGCGGTTCTTTTTCGGCAGGTGCTGTGCTTCCGGTTCCTGAAATCATGGTGGAATCTTTTTTTAAAAGGGTATCATAGATTTTTTTCCCAATACCTCTCGTTGCGCCAGTAATTATTATGATTTCATTGTTCATTGGTCATATTTTACAGTTAAAAAATATTGTCACCTTTTATAAAAATTGCTTATTATTAACCCTGAAAAGCAGGGCATCGTATGAAATTCTTTTGTTGAATTTCGTATAAAAAAATGTCTATATAAGCTTGCCAAATAAAAAGTAGTTTATAATATGGTAATAATTGAATATACTTTAATATAATAAATAAAACCAATTAAATATTATTCAAAAGGAGGAAGTGATGAGTAAAGAATTTAAGCTTGAATTAGATTGCAGAGGATTGAATTGCCCCCTGCCGATATTGAAAACTAAAAAAGCAATTGATGGATTAAAGTCAGGAGAGGTGCTGAAAATGACAGCGACGGACCCTGGATCGATAAATGACATGGATGCGTGGGCCAAAAGAACCGGCAATGAAATTATTGAGCGGGAACAAAAGGGCAACGAATTCGTCTATTATGTCAAGAGAAAATAAGGTATAGTGTTAATTCAGGAGAACATATATGTCTGATACAAAAAAATTTACAATGATTGCATCAAAAGGTACATTAGATTGGGCTTATCCCCCATTGATTCTAGGTTCTACTGCAGCAGCTCTGGACATGGAAGTGATTATTTTCTTTACCTTTTTCGGGCTGAATTTACTGCTGAAAAATCCATCACTTAAAGCCACTCCGGCTGGTAATCCGGCAATGCCGATGAAGATGCCATTTGGACCTCAGTGGTTTCAAGATATATCATGGACCATTCCTAATATGGTGATAAACAACGTCCCTTTTTTTGATAGTTTTGTTACGTCCATGATGAAGAAAACATTTAAAAACAAAGGGGTTGCTTCGATAATGGAACTTCGGGATATATGCATGGAAAGTGGCGTAAAAATGATCGCTTGCCAGATGACAATGGATGTATTTGGTTATACAAAAGATGACTTTATTGATGGAGTCGAGTTTGCAGGAGCTGCATCAGCCTTGCAGGAAGCATCAGATTCAGATATTCAGTTATTTATTTAACTTGATGAGGTTTAAATGAAGTATGCAGTTTTAGTGCAAGATGGCCCATACAATCATGAGGCTTCAGATAGCGCCTATAATTTTATTGTATCAGCTTTAAAGAAAGGTCATGAATTTACCGGGATATTTTTTTATAATGACGGAGTGTTAAATGCAACGAAGTTGAGTGATCCTCCGACAGATGATAGAAATATTACCAAAAGATGGAGTGAGCTTGGCAGCAAAGGAATTGATATTGTGGTCTGCATCGCTGCAGCAAAGAGACGTGGTATCAATAACGATGTTCTTCTAGCGGGAACAAGGATTTCAGGATTAGGGCAGCTGCTGGAAATGACAATCAATGCTGATCGTGTAATAACATTTGGAGCTTAAAATTATGAGCGAAGAGAAAAAAAAGATAATGTTTTTAATGCAAAAACCACCTCATGGATCAATCTATCCTTATGAAGGCCTTGAATATATCTTAATTTCCGGAGCTTATGAGCAGGACATTTCGGTAGTGTTTGTGGGAGATGGAGTTTTTTCCTTAAAGAAAAATCAGGATACAACAGAGTTGGGTATCAAAGGTTTTGTAAAAACATACCGGACACTGGAAGGGTATGACATTGAAAAGATATATGTGGACAAAAAGTCAATGCAGCAACGTGGCTTGAAAGAAGAAGATTTGATAATTGATGTTGAGCAGCTTGAATCACATGAAATTAATGCATTGATTAAAGAGCAGGATGCTCTTTATCCATTTTAAGGAGAAAGTGATGCTGCATACAATTAATAAATCACCGTTTAGTTCGCAAGTTCTGGATAATGCAATTCCTTTTATTGGAGAAAACGAGGTCGTGCTTCTTTATGAAGATGGCGTACTTGGTGCACTGGAAGGAACTGTTGTATCGTCTAAAATCAAATCAATTTTAGCAAAAAACAAAGTGTACGCTCTTCAGGCGGATTTGAAGGCCAGAGGAGTAGATAAGCTTGTTGCCGGAGTTGAAATTGTTGATTACGATGGGTTTGTGGATTTGACTGTAGAACATAAAATTGTAAACTGGTTATAGTCAGTTTAATACCACACCGATTTCCCCAGCCTGTGATTTTAAATTATGGTTGGGGAAACGAAAGGGTTTACATGGAAACAGGTAGGCCTGCCAGGGTTGCAAAGGAGTGGATATGGTAGAAATAGAAGAGGCCAAAGGCCTTATTGACAGAAACGTTTTCAGAAATAAATCTGTGCTATTGCACCTTGCTGGCGCTTATGGATTTGTAACTGATGAAGATGTTTTTTCAGATCGCGACTATCCACCATTTAATAGAGCGGCCGTAGATGGATTTGCGATACAGCATAAAGAATTACTTTCTCAAAATTACCTTTATACAAAAATTGCTGAAATTCATGCCGGTGAATTGAGAAACATTTCTCCATCACCTAATAGTTGTGTTCAAATTATGACAGGTGCTGCGGTACCATCATCTTATAATGTATTATTCAAAATTGAAGATTGCAAGGTGAATGGGAATCAGATAACCGTTCCGGCTGGAGATTGTAACATTTATTACAATATTGACACCCAGGGTAAAATTGTTCGCAAGATGGATAAAATATCTTCAGCAGGGGAACATTGCGATGTACAACTTATAACAGTTCTGGCATCAGCCGGGAAATCAACTATTAAGGTAATAAAAAAACCCTTTGTCTCGATAATTTCAACAGGCAATGAAATTGTTCCTTTGGAAAGTATTCCCGGTCCAGTTCAAATCAGGGATACCAATTTTCATACCTTAAATTATTTTTTACAGAAGAAAAATATTACTGTTGATAATTATCAGATATGCAGAGATGAACTTGATGAACTAAAATCTGCCATTGATAAAAGTTCCGGTTCAGAAATTATTATTTTTACCGGCGGAGTTTCTGCTGGCGTTGCGGACTTTGTTCCTCAGGCTCTGGAACACGCAGGAGTTGAAAAGATATTTCATAAAGTAAAAATGAAGCCTGGCAAACCGTTGTATTACGGTAGAAATCAAAAATCACATTATTTTGGATTACCTGGAAATCCTTTTTCAGTAATGGTCGGATACAAGTTATTTGTCGAGAGGGCTATTGATAAATTGATGGGCTCTGATACACGGAAAGATCTGGTATTGCCTTTGTCGGGAGAGAGATTTCTTAAGGGCGATCGTTCCGAGTACTTTCCTGTAAAAATATTCAACAACATAGAAACAGGAACACTTAAAGTTCAGCCTTTGCATCACAAGGGCTCCGGAGATTATACGGCTGCATATAAAAGCGATGGAATAGGTTTTCATGATTTGTCTAAACCCAATTTAAAAGATGGAGATTTAATCAGTTGTATACTTTGGGAGTAAAAACGCAGGATTTTACTGAGAAGGTATCCGTACAAAAACCAAGGTTATTTACCTCATTGCGTGTAAGCCTGACACAGAATTGTAATCTGGCTTGTAATTATTGTACGGATAGTAAATCGGGAAATTTTCCATATATCGATTACCGGGAGATTCTTGATGATATTATCAATTTGCACGGGATTCTAAATTTAAAAAAAATAAGAATCACTGGTGGTGAGCCCCTTCTTTTTCCTGGCCTGATGCCCTTGTTGCATAAAATAAGGGCAGTTTCTGGAATAAAAAATATTACTTTGACAACAAATGGAGTTTTATTAAAAAAAAATATTAACAAATTAATTGATGCAGGAATTGGAAGTATTAATATTTCACTTGATTCTCTTAATCCATCAAAATATCAGTATATTTGCGGTAACAATCAGCTTTCGGCCGTCCTTGATTCCATCGATAAAGCATTAAAGTCTGGCCTTAAAATAAAAATAAACAGTGTCATTATGCGGGGAATAAATGACTCTGAGATAAAAGATTTAACCTCTTTTGCAGCAGACCGGAATATTATTATCAGATTTATTGAATTAATGAATATTGGTGTGGCAAAAAATTTTTTTCAGGAAAGGTTATTCACCGAAGGGGAAATTTTGTCTGTTTTAAGAGAATTTTTTACGATGACGGAACTTGATCGTAATGAGAGTTCAACAGCACGTTACTGGAATATTGATGAAAAAAAAAGAGTCGGAATTATAGCAAACCATTCCAGACCTTTTTGTGGTGATTGTAACAGACTGCGTCTTGATAGCCAGGGGTATATTTATGGTTGTTTAAGTTCCAATTCAAATTACTATATTCGTAATCAAAATTTCGAGAATTTGAAAGACCTTTTGGTGGTTGCTATGGGTGACAAGCAAAAAACTTTTTTTACCGGAAGCAATATAATTATGAAGGCAATAGGAGGCTGATCTGTGACAGTCAGGGTTAATTTTTATGCAATTTTAAAAGATTATTTTAGCTCTTCAATTGATTTGAATATTGATGAAATCCGAACGGTTTCTGCTTTAAAAGAGTTGATTATCAGGTTAAACGAAGATAGTGGGTCGGTAGTAACTTCTTGCAGAATTGCCGTAAATAATGTTATCATAGGTGATAATGTTCATTTTGCAGATGGTGATATTGTTGATCTGCTTCCCCCTTCGAGTGGAGGTTAAAATGAAATTTTTATCGGAAGATGAGATTCGACTTGAAAAGATTATAATCCAAAGCTATAATGAGGCTGATGGGGCAATGGTACTTTTTACTGGAATGGTACGGGGCAGGGGAAAGAATTCAAAGAAGGTAGCATATATTGAATATGAAGCTCATCCGGTTCTTGCGGAAAATTCTATTGAGAAGCTGATAGAACAATCCAGGGAAAAATGGAGCATAAATGAGGCGATAGTAATTCACCGGACAGGGAGAGTCAATGTAAATGGAATTGCTGTTGTAATTGCAACCTTTGCATCGCACCGTCAGGCAGCCTATGAGGCAAATCAGTTTCTAATTAACAACATTAAGCAGGAAACGGAAATCTGGAAAAAAGAGGTCTTTGAGGATGGAACAATAGAGTGGGGTAAAGGGGGTTAAAAATCCAGATCTTCTTCAGTGAGAAGTTTAATATGACGAATGGCGCCGTCATGCATAATATTTACACTGTCAATAAAGTATAAAGTATGAAGACCTTCTTTACCTTTAAATCCCGTATTTATGATTTCAGAATATGTTACGTTATCTTTGACTAAACTGTAGGTACTGGAACCGATAAGCACAGAATTTTTTCTGGAATTTTTTTCAATACGGGAGGCTGTGTTCACCACATCGCCAAGAGCAGTCCAATCCATTCTTGATTTCATGCCAATACTGCCTAAAATAACCTTTCCGGTATTCAGCCCTATTCGGGCGTTTATAGTAGGCTCTCCACTCATAGATCGAAATTGATTAAGATTTAACAGGTTGTTTTGTATTTCAACTCCTGCGGCAACAGCAGCTAAAGGGTCCATGAAAATACTCATCAATCCGTCACCAATAAATTTATCAATGTATCCACCATATCGCTCAATTGAACTTACGATATTGGATAGAGCCAGATTCAGCAAATCAATGACAGCTTGGTTATCAAGATGCTCGCTGCTTTGTGTAAAGCTGATGAGATCAGAGAAAAATATAGTCGCTACCTTGCTTTCTACAGGCAAAGAGTGCATTCCTTTTCGTATACATTCACGTGCTTTATCAAGGATCATGACTGGAATATAGGGAGAGACAATTCTCATCATATTTACATCTTCAAATACAGAACCCTGACGTAACTCTTGGTGCTCTCCCCGGTTTACATTCACAACCTGCCAGAAGGTTAAAATTTTACCGTCATCAAGAGTTCCACTGATATTAAAAAGTGTTGAAAAATGATTTGTAAAATGAGGAATTGAGATGCGATAATTTTCAAAACGCTCCATATTCTTGATTCCGAAAGGACCCCAGAAGATATCTTCATAAAATTTATCCTGTAATAATGAAGGCAAAGATTTTTTTTTCTCTTCAGGAATTTCCAATAGATACAATAGCTCGCCACTTATTCTTTTAATGTTTCCATATAAATCAAATTCAATGATTGAATATTGCAGTTGATTAAATATTTTGCTCATTTGATTATTTTGTATATCTATCTCATTATTAACTATAATATCGTGCCTGCTCTCAAATATTTCCAGTGGTATTTTAATAGTGTATAATGTCCTGTTTTGGGTTAAAGTTGCCTCAAAATTTTGTTCGGGGATTCCAATTCCTTTCATTGTCAATAGCATGAGTTCAATACCGGAATGACAGTAATCCATCAGTTTTTTGTCAGTATTTAATTTGTGTATCTCACTCTCGTTAATTAATTTTTTTATTGTATGGTGAGTGTGTTTGATCTGATTAATGCTATCGATATCGATTTTTCCGGAATGGCTGACTTTGATATTTAAAAAAGGTTTTTCAAGTGAAATTTCAAAAATGACGGGGTGGTTATTTTCTTTTGCCAGAGAAATAAAATTTTTTGCATTATGGGTATCCATTTCTGAATTGTAAAGGTCATTTTTCATTTCAGATGTCTCGTCGCTTATTCCCAAGGATTGAATTACGTAGGCATCAAAAACATATTTGTAGTTAGACGATATGCAATATCTGAGAATTTCGGAAGCCATCGTCACGAGAGGAATTGTTATGGACGGTTTTTCGAGGTTGATTGCTAATGAAGTAAAAAAAGTGTGAATTTTTTCAAGCTGTTCACTTTTTAGTTGAAAAGCCTTGAAATTTAAACTGGTATTGATCTTTTTATCTTCCAAAATCATACATTTTTCTAAGCCTGTGAGTCAGGGCAAAATCTTTATTAAAGATCAAATTAAATATTCTATCACGTTAGACCAGATTTAATATCTGGTTACAACAGGTCGATCATTTTCCAAAGTATAATGAATCAAATATTGATAAAATAATCAAATTCAGGCAAATAGGTACGCTTTAGAAGAAAATATTTTGCATTATGTTAAATTAAGGCCCAAAATACCGACGAGCTTTCCTCTTTCAGGCCTTAATTTCTCAGTCAAAAATAGTGTTTACAGGTCTTCGCCCATACCCATGTCGATATAACCACAAGGGCAAATGTCTGCACATATATGGCAACCTACACATTTTTTATAATCTGTAAACATTGTCTCACCTAATGGCTTGTTTTTATTGTGAGATATAGCCTCTTGAGGGCAATAGAGAAGGCACTGTTTACAGTTAAAACATAGCCCACAGCTCATACATCTTCCAGACTCCCATACGGTCATCTCATCAGATAAAGGTTGAAGGATTTCTGTAAAGTTATTTTTTACAGAATCTATTTTTATATGGCTGCGTTTTGTTTTCTGAGAAGGTTCAAAGTAGTAAGATTTAATCTTTTCATGGGTGACGACTTCGTATCTGGTCTTTCCTGGTAAGGGTTGCTGGGCAACAAGCTGGTTTATTGCTTCTGCTGCTTTTCTTCCATGACCAACTGCTGTAGTAATCAAATCTATTTTTACAGCATCTCCTCCTGCAAATATTTTTTCCTGGCCTTTTACCTGGAAATTAAAGTCAACATCAAAATAACCGTTGCTGTTTACATATTTTTCAAAACCACTCATATCAGTAGCTTGCCCAATGGAGGCGACTACCATATCTGTTTGTATTGTAAATTCACTTCCGGCAATTGGTTTGTATCTTAAAAAAGGTATTTTTGCATTCCAGCCCTCTTCACCTTTGGCCTTCTTTTCCATTTTGACACACTTAACACCTGTAACTTTATCACCATCTCTTATTACTTCTGTAACGCTTGTGCAAAATTCGACTTTTGAGCCTTCAGAAATTGCTTCGTCATATTCATAATCTTTGCAATTCATATCAGCTCGGTCAACGGCTGACAAAATGGTCGAATTCGAACCCAGGCGAAGTGAAAGGCGGGCAACATCCATAGCTACATCACCATCACCAATAACTACCACATTTTTTCCAACAACCATTTTCGAGGGGTTTGCCTCAAATTGAATTAAAAACTCAATTGCACTAGTTGTATAACTTGTGTCTGCAAAGCCTTTGATAGGAAGCAATCTTCCCTTTTGGGCCCCTACACCAATAAATACAGCATCATGCTTTTTTTCAAGCTCTTCAATTGAAATTTCTTTTCCTATCCGGATTCCCGTTTTCAGCTCTACACCAAGTGATAAAATTCTTTTGATTTCTGCATCAAGAATCTCTCTGTCTACACGATAGCCCATAATTCCATATCGCATCATTCCACCCGTATTTTGACGCGCTTCAAAAATAGTAACTTTGTGCCCCATTCTTCTGAGCTGATATGCTGCAGACAAACCTGCAGGTCCTGCGCCTACAATGGCAATATGCTTTCCGGTATCCTTGCCAGCAGGGTGAAGAGGCAGGTTGTTTTTTATTGCATACTCGCCGACTGCATGCTCGACGGAATTGATTCCAACAGTTTCATCGACAAATTGACGGTTGCAGCCAGATTCACACGGTGCCGGACAAACCCGTCCCATGATCGATGGAAACGGGTTTTTGTCAGTCATTCTTTCAAAAGCAGCTTTCCATTTATCCGGAGTTTTTTCAATTCCTCTAAGAATATTATGGTAGCCTCTGATATCTTCTCCGGCAGGGCAGGATTCTGTGCAAGGAGGTACTCTAACGGTATATACCGGGCACTTGTGTGAATGATCTCCGGTTATAATCTTTTTGACGCCAGTCTCTACCGAATAGGGTGCATAATTGTGGCTGACAACAAATTGCAAGGCAGGGTTTTGTTTCAGATCACTGTCTGTTACCTGGTATTTACTCATGATAGTCTCCTCTTATTCCTGTTTTTAGTTGAATCGGATATGTGTAGATTGATTGAAAGAAACACGTGCATGTCGGTAGTTATCAATCATCCATTTATCAAAGGGCAGATTCGTTTTTTCAAAAAACTTTTTCCAGCCTATTCTGTCAACCCACTCTCCCAGTCTTTCCCAGTCGTGTGCATCTTTTTTATAGGTCATTAAAATGTTTTTCACAATGGCATTAACCTCAGGCCATCTTGGAGGATTATTAGGTAATCCATGAGCAACAAGTTTCATTCGTGTAGGACGTGTTCTTGCGTTGGAGTGTTTACCTCCAATCCATATGGCAAGTTTGGAATGCTCCGGATGATTAATTTCCATGGCAGGGCAGGCACCAAAGCAGGCACCGCAGGCTACACATTTTTCTTCCACAACCATTAACGATGGTTTGCCATTGACAACTGTCGGTCTGATGGCTGCAACAGGGCATCGGGCAACAGCTTTGGGCATTTCACATATATTGCCCAGAATATCGTGGTTTATTCTTGGGGGTCTGGTGTGCTGCACGATGACAGCAAGATCTGCCTGACCTCCACAGTTAATTTCACAGCATGATGTAGAGAGACGCACTCTGTGAGGCATTTCTTCTTTAATGAACTCCTCATAAAGGTTATCCATCATACTTTTATTTACTCCGGATGCATCTGTAGCTGGAATATCGCAGTGAAGCCAGCCCTGAGTATGGGCTACTGCTGAAATTGAGTTTCCAGTACCACCAACGGGATGTCCTGCTTTCTCCAGTGCGGCAATAATAAGGTCGACATTTTTTTCCACTGGGGTCATAAATTCAACATTATTTCGAACTGTAAATCTCAGGTATCCATCACAATATTTATCAGCAATGTCACAAAGTAATCTAACCGTATCAACGGTAACTTGTCTTTGAGTACCTGCACGAACTGTGTATAACACATCCCCGCTGTCAGCAACGTGTTTTAACACTCCTGGTCTGGGTCGCTCATGATATTTCCATTTGCCGTAATTCTTTTTAGAAACCGGATGCAATGAATCTTTATAATGTTTAACGCCATGTTCAATTGTTTGATATGTTCTTTCCATGATACACTCCTTTCAATTTTTAATTAATACTCTGCGATAAAAAACGGGTTATCCCGTGGATGTTCCACCATATCGAGATTGGCCTCAAGTCCTACTGCACCCAGGAAGTGTTGAATTCCAATTCGCTCTATAGTTTCACCAATTCGCTCATGATCCAGAGCATTTTCGGCCCACCATTCAATCATTATATCCAGCTGTTTTATATATTTTTGAATATCTTCATGGGTATCTAGTTTAAAAAATGGAATCATCACTGAGCCAAGCATACTGCCTACTTTCAGGTGTCCTTTGCCTCCGATGAGCAGCGTAACTCCTCTGACTTTTCCGATTGAAAGTGCCTTTGTCATAACATTAAGACAGTGCATGCACTTCACACAATTGTCATTATCGATTTGCATCTCATCTTTATCAAAACGAATTGCTTTTGTTGGGCAGACCATTGCTACATGGTTGATCAGGTAATCTTTCCCGAGTTTTTCAATATAGTTTTTAACCTCTTTTTGATCTACCACTATTGCATCTTTCCAGGTTCCAATTGTTGCAATATCTGAACGCATAATGCTGTTGTTGCAGTCATTAGGGCAGCCTGAAAATTTGAATTTCATTTTATATGGATATTCAGGTCGGTGAATCTGGTCTTTATAATTTTGCATAACCTGGTACATTGTTTCCAGAGTATCGTAGCAGGCCATTTCACACCGTGCAGGTCCTACGCATGCATTTCCAGTACGTGTTGCAGCACCGGCTCCTCCAAGATCCCAGCCTTTTTCGTTGATAGTATCAAAAAACGGTTGAACATCTTTTTCTACAGCACCCAGAAATTGAAGGTTTCCTGTCTGGCCATGCATTGTCATGATTCCAGAGCCGTAAGTTTCCCAAGCATCACAAAGTTCACGCAATTCTTTAGTATTGTAATGAAATGCAGGGGTGGGCTGTACCCGAATGGTATGAAATTCCTTTGCTTCAGGAAATTTTTCCGGAATCATAGAGAAACGGCTGATTACTCCGGAGCCATAACCTTTCACTCCAACCGTACCACCTTTCCAGTATCCGAGTCTGGTTTTATATGAAAACTCTAATTGATCGATAGCTCCACGCAATAGTGGCTTCTGGCTTTTTTCACCATACTCTTTAAATGCTTTGATAAAGCTTGGCCAGGGCCCGGTAGTTAATTCATCAAGTATGGGCGTAGGATTCAAAAAAGTACGTCCATCTTTATTCTTGCTTTCAGACATAATTCACTCCTTATATTTACAACTCACTTTCTCGTTTTAGTGGCTAATTGCTCAAACCCGATAGCCACTTTTAAGACACACTAAAATATTTGCTCATTTACGCAATTATTTTTTATTAGAAAATTATAATATATTGCTATTATACAAATGATTTGGCAAGTATTTATTGCCGTTTCTTTAAAAGAAATATAATAGTAATAGGTATATGAGTTTAACGCCCAAAGAGTTTCAATCAAAATTAAGAATCATCGCAAAAGGCAAACATGGATCAAAGGATCTGTTGCGTGCAGAAGCCTTTGAAATCTTATATACAATTTTTACAGAAGAAATTTCTCCGGTTATGGTCGGATCTTTTTTGACAGCGATGAGGTTTAAAGGGGCAAATGAAGAAGAGTTGTCAGGATTTCTCGACGCAGTAGAGAAAAGTTCAGTGGCAATAGATTGGAAAATTGATGGTCTGCTTAATGTAAATGGCCCCTACGATGGCAGATCTTCATCGCTTAATCTTTCTGTTGCTGCTTCTCTTGTTGCAGCCTCGGCAGGAGTTCCGGTTTTGCTGCATTCTGCATTCGACATGACTCCGAAAAGAGGGGTCACAAGTGGGGAAATTATGGAAGAATTAGGAATTCCATCTATGCTTTCCCTGGATTCGGTGTTCAAACAATTAAAAAAATACAATATATCTTTTTTACATAATTCAAAATTTATGACAGGAATGGGAAAATTGAGATTATTAAGGGAGCAATTGCTTTTTCGAACAGTTTTACATACACTTGAAGTTATAAATAACCCGGCAAGGGCACCATACTCCATAATTGGTCTGGCACACGACTATTTTTGCGAAAAGTTTGCCAGAGTGCAGGCATCACGGGGCGTTCGTCATGTAGTAGCTATTCCCGGTCTTGATGGTGCAGATGAAGCACCCATGAAGAAAGTTATGGCCTATGAAGTTAGAGAAGGAGCCGGTTCTGCACTTGAATTGGATCCAGCCCGGTTTGGATTTTCATATAGCGAAAAAAGAAATGCAGAAAGTGTTGCGACAACAGCAAAGATTACTGAAGCTATTCTTGCCGGAGAAAAAGGAGAATCATTGGACAGTGTTGTTTATAATGCCGGATTGAGAATTTATATCGGCGGGAAGGCAAAAAATCTTTCTGATGCAATACAGGCTGCGCGGGAATTGATAGAATCCGGCAAAGTAATGGAAAAATTGAACAGTATGCGGGTAAGAGATTTTCTATGAGTGAAAATAAAAAAATTTATTTAATTGGTGCTGGTCCGGGAGATCCAGAGTTAATAACATTAAAGGCGATTAGGGCATTGAAGGAATCCAGAGTTGTTTTATATGACCAGCTGGTAAACCCCGAGATATTGGAGCATATTCCATCCACTGCTCAAAAAATTTTTGTCGGCAAAAGTAAGGGCAATCATAGTGTTCCCCAGGATGAGATTAATGCAATTCTGGTTGATCAGGCAAAAAAGTTTGATATAGTATCGCGTTTAAAGGGTGGCGATCCCTTTATTTTCGGACGAGGAGGAGAAGAGGTTGAGTACCTTGTCAAACTTGGTTTTAAAGTCGAGGTGATTCCAGGGGTGACTTCTGCAAGCGGGGCTGCTTCGTCCATACTGCTTCCGTTAAGTCACAGACGATATGCTTCAGAGGTAGTGTTGATAACAGGTCACAAAAAAAGGAATGGAGATTACAAACAATTTGATTCCTATAACTTTAAAAATAAAACCGTAATTATTTATATGGGCATAACAGCATTAAGAGAAATCAGTCAGGAGCTTTGTAAAAAAAGTGAAAACTGTAAAGTCCCGGTAGCAATAATTGAAAATGCCACTTTGCCTGGTCAAAGGATGGTAAGGGGAGAATTGGGGAAAATTGTTGAGATTGCAGAAGAGAATATGATCAAGGCACCATCCTTGATTATAATTGGAGCAATTGTAAAATTTCTTGATGATATTGATTTTAAAGAGTAAGATTTCTTAAAAAGTGAGAAGTGATTATGGAAAGCAGTGAGAATTTGTTTGATTATTATGATAATGAAGTTCCGGCTTCCCGGTTAAGACTTAAAAATATTTTTAATTCGATAAATGAGGATTGGCCCAGACTTAACGGAAGAAATTTCGAACTTTACTATGATTATATAAAAGACAAGGTAATATTTCCATTTCTGGCTGAGTGGACACAGGTACTTGAACCCGGCGTTTCAGAAGTGGTTGATATTGAGGTGACTGGAATAGAAGATCCGGATATAACAGCAGATCTTGATTTGCATGGACTTGTTTGCAGTGTAACTACAGGAGATTTTTTATTCAAGATTCCCTTGTCAGAGGTTGTCATAAAATCCGATGAGTCGAGCTATAATTTAATAGAAGATTATTGTATCTGGTATTGGGAGAGTAAGTCGGTTTAAAAAATTACTTTTGTCAAAATCAGCTTTCATCTTTTTTTATTTTTAATTCAAGGGTATCAAGGAGCTGAATTATTTTTTCGGAGATATTTTCAAGTTCCTTTAATTTTTCAAATGCTTCGGTTTTTTGATCCATTTTTTTTAGATTCACTATTTTGTGTGTTAGCTGATGAAGTGTAGCATGTGTTTTTTCAAGTGTCTGTATTTCGGATATATGTGAAAATTTACCAAGTCCCGTTGCATAGAGCCACTTTCCAAGTTCGCAATCCCGTTCTGAAACCATCTCTTTTTCATTGATCGGCTCATCATGGTTCAGGTGCTTTGATAATTTTCTTTTCCATAAATTATGATTCATTTTTTGTATTGTAAAATCCAGCATTGTTTATCCTTTTAATTCATTAATGTATACGTAAAGTTTTGTTCCACGACCATTTAATGTGAGTTAAATTATTTTTTTACTATTCTTTTTGTTTCCAAAGAAAAAAATGTGCCCACATGAATAAATTCACCGCTTTTTTTTTTCGAATTTTTCTTTTTTTTGTAGCCTTGGTTGGCTTCTTATTCTCCGGGATGAATTGCAGAAGTGCTTGTGAAAAATATAAAGAGCTGGTATGTAGTGATCCAAACTCCTCCATGTGCCACGAATCGATGGGTGCTGTCGGAGATCTTTCAGAAGAAGAGTGTAGAAACAAGATTATTGTAATAAAATCGGTTCATGAAATGCAGGAAATGGAAAAAGACTTTCAAGGCAAATAAATTTACGGAAATAAAAAATGATAAATAGCAAATCCTGGTTATCGCACAAGGCAGATAAGATTGATACAAGCCAAATCAGAAAATTGTTTGATATGGCATCTTCATTGAAAAATCCTTTGAATCTCTCTATTGGTCAACCGGATTTTCCGGTTCCTGAGCCAGTAAAAGAAGCTCTGGTCAAGGCTGTTAGAGATAACAGAAATTCTTATACGCCCACTCAGGGGATTGCAGAATTGCGTCAGGCAATATCTGAAGAATGGTTGAAAAATTCCGGCTTCAGTGTATCTCCTGATAACGTTATAGTTTCAGCAGGTGTTGCCCCTTTGTTGTATCTTTTATACGATGCTTTGTTTAATGAAGGTGATCAGATTTTACTCATCGATCCCTATTTTTTAATGTACGAATCGCTTGCAGGTTATCACGATTTGACAAGATTCTATCTACCTGAAAATTTTGGCCAATCGGATGCAGATTTACTTATGGAGAATAAGGATTTTAATCCCAAGGTGATTATATTTGCATCGCCTTCAAATCCTTCGGGAAAAATATTGTCCGTCGGGCAATTAAAGGTATTGAGTGGTATTGCTGAAAAATATAACTCAATCATTGTTTCTGATGAGATTTATCAGTCGTTTGATTATGAGAAAAAGCATACTTCGATGGCAGCGATTAATCCAGACCGTACGGTAACACTTGGAGGCTTTTCCAAGTCGCATGCAATGACGGGTCTGAGGGTAGGCTATATGGGAGTGGGCAAGATGATCTCCGTAGTGGGGCAAAAGGTGGCAGCCTTGCAACAGTATTCCGTTGTATGTGCCCCACAACCATCACAATGGGCGGCAATTGTTGCTCTTCAGAATCCACTGGTAGATGAAATTCAATTGATGAAAAGTCGTCGTGATCGCGTGGTTGGCCGATTAGGTAATCAGGTTACCTATAATTATCCGGAGGGAGCATTTTATCTTTTTATTAATGTAAAGGAAGATGGACTCGCATTTGTTCAGAAGGCATTGAAGCAAGAATTATTGATTGTACCTGGCCATATTTTTAGCCAAAAAAAGAATTTTATTCGTATAAGTTATGCTCAAAAAGAAGAAGTTATTGACCAGGGTCTGGAGATTCTTTTATCTCTTGTTCAAAAGTAATTTTCCATAAGATCATTTGTGCGCGATTTCTTTCGTGATTCAGCGAGCGGAAGATTTTTGACCATTTGGCTGCAGAATGAGAGCCTTAGTTTATATAGAGAAGATCTAAATGAGAAAATTCATTCTCATTTAGATAATAATGAAAAAAATGATTGTCAGTTTATAGCAATATGAATCCGCTGTATAAATTCGGAGGACAATAGGATGAAAAAATTAGCCACAATTTTATTAGTATCTTTATTTGCGTTCAATTTTATTAATGCTGAGGAAGCTAAAAAAAAGAGTACGGATGAGTATATTAAAGATTTACA
>Ga0224495_10000599_pt1 | contig 28068 bp, 24 predicted proteins | sample SF_Jul11_sed_USG_FD_168128 | JGI IMG/M metagenome (GOLD analysis project Ga0224495, IMG submission 168128) | Sediment microbial communities from San Francisco Bay, California, United States - SF_Jul11_sed_USGS_4_1 | ecosystem: Environmental > Aquatic > Marine > Sediment | place: USA: California...
CGAAGAAATAGATCGCCGCGAAGGCAGCGATGCTGATGACCCAGAGCGCGGGGTGTTTCAGCGCGCGCGAGCCGATGCGCCAGGCCGCAGCGAGCACGATCGCCACCACCGCGGGCTTGATGCCGTAGAGCAGCCCCGCGATCGCGGGCAGGCTTCCCCAGGCCAGGTAGACCCAGGAGAGACCGATGAGGATGAAAAGCGACGGCAGCACGAACAGGCCGCCGGCGACGATGCCGCCCCCGCTGCGGTGCATCAGCCAGCCGATGTAGGTAGCGAGCTGCTGCGCTTCGGGGCCGGGCAGCAGCATGCAGTAGTTGAGCGCGTGAAGGAAACGCTTCTCCGAGATCCAGCGCCTTCGCTCGACCAGTTCCTGATGCATGATCGCGATCTGCCCTGCCGGGCCGCCGAAGCTGATGAAGCCGAGCTTCAGCCAGAAGCGCAACGCTTCGCCGAAGGAGACCGGCCGGGGTGCCGGGCCGTCGTACTTCTCTTGGGGCTGGTCGCGCTGATTCACGGATACGCCTGCGGATTCCAGGTATGGGATTCACCCTTGCCTTCGCGGCACCAGGCATAGAGCGCGTCGTAGACGATCATGCCACGCGCGAGCATTTCGAAGTCGTCCTGATACAGGCGCGACAGGCCGAGCGAGATCGCCGCAAGTCCCGCCGCCTGAGGAGCGAGGTCGAGCCGCGCGGTATCCGCGCCGCGTACGATTACCGCGAGTTCGGCGAGCGCCGGATCGCGCAACCGGTAAGCGGCGAGAAAGGCGTCGAAGCTGCAACGTTCGCCCTCGTGCGAGAGGCGCACATCGGCAATGTCATAGGCCGTCGCTGCGCGGGCTGCGGCGATGCGTCGTACCTCGGCGCTGGGCACATAGAGGAATTCCGCCCCGGGATCGATGAAACGGCGGATCAGCCAGGGGCAGGCGATGCGGTCGATCTTGGGACGTTCGCGCGTGACCCAGCGCGTCGAAGCCCCGACCGGCTTTTCCGCAAGTTCCCCGCCCGCGGCCCGCCAGGCCTCGATACCGCCCTCCAGGAATCGCGCGCGAAGCCCAAGACCGGCGAGCACGCTGGCCGCGCCTCGGCTGACTTCGCGGCCGTGCACGCAGTACAGCACCACGCCTGCGGCGGCGGGTAGCGCCGCGGCCCAGGTTGCCGCCTGCTCGGGATCGCGCCTCAGCGCGCCCGCAATGAGCCCGGGCGAGGCGAGAAACGCGGGACTGCCGCGGACATCGACTACGAGAGGGGGATGTGCCGAGTTCAACTCCTGGCGCAGCAGATCGGGCGAAACGGACGCGTCCATGGCTCTCCTTTCAGAGGCTAGCGCAGAGCTTGGACGACCACCGTCTTGGTGCGCGCGGACGCGCGCCGGGAGCCTGCGTCCCGAGGTACAACCGGACGCAGTCTAGCGCAACGCGGCGCGAGGTCAAGCGTAGCCGAGGCTTCTCCGGTCGAGCGACACCGACTTCACCAGCGCGAATACCCGCACCCCCGGCGCCAGCCCGAGTGCATTCGCCGACTTGCGCGTGATGCGCGAAATCAGCGCGGTACCGCCGATGTCGATGCGCACGTCGAGGCTCGCACCCGTTGCCTCGCCGAGCGCCACCACGCTGCCGGGCAGCGCGTTGAGGATGCTGATGTCCACCGGCCGCTGCAACGCGAGCGAGACATCGCGCGCGCGGATGCGCACCCGCACCCGCTCGCCGACGAGCGCTTCGACGTCGGCGGCGTAGAGCACGCCGCCGGAAAACTCCAGGCGCGCGAGGCCGTTCTCCAGATCCTGCTCGGCGACGCGCGCATCGATCACCGCGCCGCCCTCGAAGCGCCCGATAAAGGGGCGCAGTTCGATGCTCGACATCAGATCCTCGACGCTGCCGTGACCGACGACGCGTCCCTCCGACATCACCACCAGGCTGTCGGCGAGCCGAACCACCTCGTCGAGCGAGTGGCTGACATACACGATCGGTACGCCCGACTCGTCGCGCAGCCGCTCGACGTAATAGAGGATTTCGGCCTTGCGCGGCGCATCGAGCGAGGCGAGCGGCTCGTCCATCAAGAGCAGGCGCGGGTTGGCGAGCAGCGCGCGGCCGATCGCGACGCGCTGTTTCTCGCCGCCCGAAAGGGCCTGCGTGCGGCGCGCGAGCAGCGCGCCCAGGCCGAGCAGCGAGACCACGGCGTCGAACGAAGGCCCGTCGGCGTGGCGCGCATAGCCGCGTCCGTAGAGCAGGTTGTGGCGCACGTTCAGGTGCGGCATCAGTCGGCCTTCCTGGAACACGTAGCCGATGCGCCGGCGGTGCGTTGCGACATCGACCTCGCCCGCGGCGTCGAACAGCGGTTCGCCGTCGAGCGCGATGCGGCCCTGTTGCGGGCGAAGCAGTCCCGCGATCGCGTTCAGCACGCTGGTCTTGCCCGATCCCGAGCGGCCGAACAGCGCGGTGAGCCGGCCCTCGCTCGCGAAGTGGGTGTCGAGCGCAAAGCTCCCCAGACCGGCGCGGATCGCGACCTCGAGTCTCATGCGTTGCCCGTCCGGCGCCGTGCGCGCCGCAGCAGCCATTCGGAGACGATCAATGCGGCGAGCGAGAGCAGCACCGCGAGCACGCACAGGCGCAGGGCCTGCGCGTCGCCCCCCGGTACCTGGGTCAGCGTATAGATCGCGAGCGGCAGGGTCTGGGTCTCGCCCGGAATGTTGGAGACGAAGGTGATGGTCGCGCCGAATTCCCCAAGGCTGCGCGCAAAGGCCAGCAGCATGCCGTTGAACAGGCCCGGCAGCATCAGCGGAAGGGTAACCGTCGCGAGCACCGCGAGCGGTCCCGCGCCGAGGGTTGCCGCGGCCGCCTCGAGCCGCCGGTCCACCGCCTCGATCGACTGGCGCATCGCGCGCACCGCGAGCGGCAGGCCCATCAGCGCCGAGGCGAGCGCGGCACCCGTCCAGCGGAAGGCGAACACGACGCCGGCATGCGCTTCGAGAAATGCACCGATCGGCCCGTTACGGCCGAAGGCGATCAACAGCAGATAGCCGATCACCACCGGCGGCAGCACCAGCGGCAGATGCACGATGCCGTCGACCAGGGTCTTGCCCGGAAATTCGGCGCGCGCGAGCAACAGTGCCAGGCCAAGCGCCACCGGCAGGCTCGCCAGGCTGCTCCAGAAGGCGACCTTCAGGCTGAGCAGCAGGATGTCGAATTCGTCGGGAGTCAGCATGGCGCGCTAGTGTAACGGGGCGAAACCCTGTGCCCGGAAAATGCGCATCGCCGCGGGCGATTGCAGATACGCCGCGAGTGCGCGCCCCTCCTTGCCGGCGCCCTTGACCAACGCCATCGGATAAACGATCGCCGGATGCAGCGACGCGTCGAAACGATCCACCACGCGCACCGCGGGATCGGCGCGCGCATCGGTCTCGTAGACGATGCCGAGCGGCGCCTCGCCGCGCGCCACCAGCGCAAGCGCCGCGCGCACGTTCTCGCCCGGGGCGAGCCGCCCGCGCAGCGGGCTCCAGACGCCGAGTTTCTCCAGCGCCGCGCGCGCGTAGCGGCCGGCCGGTACGTGCGCCGGGTCGCCCAGCGCGAGGCGTCCGCCGTGCAGCGCCCCAACGAGCGGCATCGCCGGCTCGATGCGAAGGGTCACGCCGCTCGAGCGCGGGGCGATCAGCACCAACCGGTTGCCGACGAGGTCGCGTCGCGTGCCGGGTTCGAGCGCGCCGCGCGCGGCGAGATAGTCCATCCACGCCCGGTCGGCCGAGACGAACAACACGGCCCGAGCGCCGAGTTCGATCTGCCGCGCGAGCCGCGAACTGCCGCCGTAGACGAGCGCCGGCGGCGCGCCGGAATAGCCGCGCGCGATCTCATCCATCGCGTTCTTCAGGCTCGCCGCGGCAAACACCTGGATGCGCTCCGCCGCACGCGCCGCGGTCATCGGCACGGCGAGCAGCGCGCCGCACAGGGCGATGCACAGCGCGGCGACGGGCCGGCGGCTCAATCGCCTCCCGCGGCACGCTCGTACCAGCGCCTGGTGCGATTCACGATTCCCACCACCGAAAGCATTACCGGGACTTCCACCAGAACGCCGACCACGGTCGCGAGTGCGGCACCGGAATCGAATCCGAACAGGCTGATCGCCGCGGCCACCGCGAGTTCGAAGAAATTGCTCGCGCCGATCAGCGCCGAGGGACCCGCGACCGAATGTGCCACGCGCAGCCGGCGATTGACCAGATAGGTGAGCGCAGAATTGAAATAGACCTGGATCACGATCGGTACCGCGAGCAGCAGGATCACGAGCGGTTGCGCGAGGATGCGCTCGCCCTGGAACGCGAACAGCAGCACGAGCGTGGTGAGAAGCGCGGCGATCGAGTACGGCTCGATCCGGTCCATCGCGCGCCGCAGTCGCGCCTCGCCCCCGCGCAGCAGCGCGCGGCGCGCGACCTGCGCGATGATCACGGGAATCGCGATATAGAGCAGCACCGAGACGATCAGCGTATCCCAGGGCACGCGGATCGCCGACAGGCCGAGCAGCAGTCCGACGATCGGCGCGAAGGCGACGACCATGATCGCATCGTTCAGCGCGACCTGGCTCAGCGTGAAGTACGGGTCGCCCCGGCATAGCCGGCTCCAGACGAACACCATCGCGGTGCACGGGGCCGCGGCGAGCAGGATCAGCCCCGCGACATAGCCGTCGATTTGCGCGGCAGGCAGATACGGCGCGAAGACGTGGCGCAGGAACAGCCAGCCGAGCAGCGCCATCGAGAAGGGCTTCACCAGCCAGTTCACCGCGAGCGTGACGCCGATGCCGCGCCAGTGGCGGCGCACCTGGCCGATCGCGCCGAAGTCGATCCTGAGCAGCATCGGGACGATCATTACCCAGATGAGCAATCCGACCGGGAGGTTGACGCGTGCGATCTCCATGCGCCCGAGTGTCTGGAACACCCCGGGCAGCACCCGGCCCAGACCGATGCCGGCGACGATGCACAGGAACACCCAGAGCGTGAGCCAGCGCGTGAAAAACCCGAGCGCGGGCGGCGCGGCGGCGCTCATCGCTTTTCCCCCTTGCGCGCAGCGCTGCCGATCTGGTCGAGCCTTTTCTTCAGTGCGTGCCGGTCGAGTTGGCCGATCGGCAGATTCAAGAAGAGGTCTATTCGCATGCTCAACTCGTCGAACGCGCGCGCGAACGCCCGGCGCCGGTCCTCGTCGGTGCCGGTCGCCGCGGCGGGGTCGGCGATTCCCCAGTGCGCGCTCAGGGGCTGCCCGGGCCACACCGGGCAGGTCTCGCCCGCGGCGTTGTCGCATACGGTGAAAATGAAATCGAATTGCGGTGCGCCGGGCCGCACGAATTCGTCCCAGCTCTTGGAGCGCAGCGCGGTGGTGGCGATGCCGCGCTGCTTCAGCAGATCGATCGCCTGCGCATGGACCCGGCCCGCGGGGTGGCTGCCGGCGCTGTGCGCGGTGTAGAGGCCGCGGCCGACCGAATTCAGATACGCCTCGGCGAGGATCGATCTCGCCGAGTTGCCGGTGCAAAGAAAGAGCAGGTGGTGGGGCTTCAATTTGGACCTCGCGAGTCATGCGCGCCGTTTGCCGGCCGGGCGGCTTCCCTCGATGCTTGAAGATTAATCGAATTCCGGCCCGCGCGCGAAACCCGCCGCGGCGAACCCCGGCTACAATCGGATTCCCTCATGCGCCGTCCCGAAACAGAACTTGGATAGCCTTGCCGATGCCCTGCATACCGCGTTGACGCTCGTTGTTTCGGGCGATGCGACGCTGCTCGGCATCGTCGCATTGAGCCTTGAAGTGAGCCTGTCGGCGGTCGCCTGTGCGACGCTCATCGGCCTGCCGATCGGCGCGGCGCTCGCCGTGACGCGTTTTGCCGGGCGGCAGTCGGTGATCGTGTTGCTCAACGCGCTGATGGGTCTGCCGCCGGTGGTGGTCGGCCTCGTCATTTATCTGCTGCTTTCGCGCGCCGGACCGCTCGGGCAGTTCGGGCTGCTCTTCACCCCCGGTGCGATGGTGCTCGCGCAGACGGTATTGATCGCGCCGATCATCGCCGCACTCGGGCGCCAAGCGCTCGAGGACGCCTGGCACGAGTACGAGGAGCAGTTGCGTTCGCTCGACGTGGGGAACTTCGACGCCGCGCTGACGCTTCTCTGGGATATGCGATTTTCGCTCCTCACCGCGGTGCTCGCCGGGCTCGGGCGCGCGAGCGCCGAAGTCGGTGCGGTGATGATCGTCGGCGGAAATATCGACGGTGTGACGCGCGTGATGACCACCACCATCGCGCTCGAGACCTCGAAAGGCGATCTGCCGCTCGCGCTCGCGCTGGGCATGGTGCTGATCGCGATCGTGTTGCTGCTCAATGCCGCTGCGCACCTGTTGAAGGACGCCGCGCAGCGGCGCTACGGTTGAGCGTGGCCGCGATCCTGCCGCTCGCGCTGAAGGATCTGTCGTTCGCCGCAGGCGGGCGTACGATCATCGATCGCGTGTCGCTCGAGATCGCGGCGGGTCCGAGCACGATCATCCTTGGCGCGAACGGCGCGGGGAAAAGCGTGCTGATGCGTCTGATGCACGGCCTGCTCGCGCCCAGTTCGGGCGCGGTGCTGTGGCGCGAGCAGGGCGCGAAGACGCTGCGCCGGCGCCAGGCGATGGTATTCCAGCGGCCGGTGATGCTGCGCCGTTCGGCACTCGCGAACGTCGTCTACGCGCTCAGGGCGGCGGGCACGGCGCGCGACGAGTGCGAGGCGCAGGCGATCGAGGCGCTCGACAGCGTCGGGCTCCGGCATCGCGCGGCAAGTCCCGCGCGCGTGCTCTCGGGCGGCGAGCAGCAGCGCCTCGCGCTCGCGCGCGCCTGGGCGTTGCACCCGGAAGTGCTGTTCTTGGACGAACCGACCGCGAGCCTCGATCCGAGCGCGACGCGCGAAATCGAAACCGTAATCAAGGCGTTCGACGCGGCCGGCACGAAGGTCGTGATGGCGACCCACAACCTCGCCCAGGCGCGGCGCCTGGGCGACGAGGTGATCTATCTGCACGCCGGGCGGGTGATCGAGCGCGCGCCGGTCGACGAATTTCTGGCCCGGCCGGCGACGGTCGAGGCGGCCGCATTCATCAGGGGTGAACTTCCATGGACCTGATACAGGTCGCCGCCGCGGTCGCGGTGGCTCTCGTTGTCGCGCCGGCGCAGGCCGCGCGGCCGTTCATCACCGTCGCCTCGACCACCTCGACCGAGCAGTCGGGCCTGTTCACGCACCTGCTGCCCGGGTTCACGAAGAAGACCGGCATCGAGGTGCGCGTGGTCGCGGTGGGCACCGGCCAGGCGCTCGACATGGGGCGGCGCGGTGACGCGGACGTGGTGTTGGTGCACGACCCGGTGGCGGAAAAGAAATTCGTCAGCGCGGGCTGGGGCGTTGACTACCATCCCGTGATGTACAACGACTTCGTCTTGATCGGTCCGCGGAGCAACCCGGCGCATGCGCGCGGCAGGGATATCTCCGCGGCGCTGAAGACGATTCATGCCACGCAGGCGACTTTCGTCTCGCGCGCCGACCGCAGCGGCACCCATGCCGCCGAATTGCGCCTGTGGAAGATGGCCGGCCTCGCAATGCCGTCTGTCAAGGGCGCCTGGTACCGCGAAACCGGCTCGGGGATGGGACCGGCGCTCAACACCGCCTCGGCGATGAATGCCTATATCCTCGCCGACCGCGGCACCTGGCTGTCGTTCGGGAACCGCGGCGACCTCGCGATCCTGGTCCAGGGTGACCCGCGACTGTTCAACCAGTATGGCGTCATGCTCGTCAATCCGGCGAAACATGCGCACGTGAAGCAGGCGCCCGGCAGGCGTTTCATCGGCTGGCTGATCTCGCCGGAGGGGCAGCAGACGATCGCGGGATATAAGGTGCGCGGGGAGCAGCTTTTCTTCCCGAACGCCCGGTGACGGGGAGGCCGGAAGGAATTCCCGTTTCATTGCTACTCGATGTCAATTCCGCGAGAGAAATCGGCCGCGCGGATGCGAACCGGGCGTGGTCGTGCGCGGTTGCGCCTGCTAACCTTCGTCGTATCGTCAGACGACCGAGGGGAGCAGGGGCAATGAACGATCGTGGCGTGAGCGCCAAGCCGGCGGCCAGGGCGCATGGAGTCAAACCGGTGCAGGACTTGCGCGAATGGCTCGCGCGCGTCGAGTCGCTCGGCGAACTGGCGCGCGTGCGCGCACCGGTCGACCGCGACGAAGAAATGAGCGCGGTCTCCTATCTGGTGGCCAAGCAGCAGCCTTCGCCGGCGGTGCTGTTCGAGCAGCCGCGCGGTTTCGAAAAGAGCCCGATCGGCGCGAAGCTTCTCTGGAACGTGCTCGGCCCGAGCATCCGCCGGGTCGCGCTGACGCTGGAGGAACCCGCCGACACGCCTACCGTCGAACTGATCCGGCGCGTCAAGGACAAGCTGAAACGCCGCATCGAGCCGCGCGAGGTCGCGGCCAAGGATGCCCCGCTGATGCAAAACACCCTGCGCGGCGACCAGATCGATCTGGAGAAACTGCCGATCCCGCGCCACTGGCCGCTCGACGGGGGCCGCTACGCGGGAACCGCCGACGCGGTGATCACGCGCGATCCCGATAGCGGCTATCTGAATATCGGCACTTACCGGATGATGGTGCAGGGCAGGAACGAGGTGGGTCTGTACCTCTCGCCGGGCAAGGACGCGCGGCTGCATATCACGCGTGCCTGGCAAAAGGGCGAGCCGATTCATGTCGCGGCCGCCTGGGGCATCGACCCGCTGTTCATGCTGGTGGGATCGCAGACCTTTCCGAAGAACATCTCCGAGTACGAATTCGCCGGTGGCATCAAGGGCGAGGCGATTCCCGTGGTGCGCGGAGTCAGCACCGACTTGCTCCTGCCCGCCAACGCGGAACTCGTGATCGAAGGCATCATCCGCCCGGGCTCGGTGAGGAAGGAAGGTCCGTTCGGCGAATTTCCCGGCTACTACGGCAGGCCCGAGGCGGGCTGCCCGCTGGTCGAGATCACCGCGCTGCATCACCGCACGCAACCGATCCTCACCAACGCGCTGATGGCCGACTATCCCTCCTGCGAGCAAAGCGGCTTTTTCTCGGTGATCCGTTCGGCGAAGATCTGGGACGACCTCGACAAGCTGGGGATACCGGGAATCAAGGGGGTCTACGCGCATCCTGCCGCCGCGGGCGGCTTCGGCATGACGGTGATCAGCCTCGAGCAGCGCCACGCGGGACACGCCGCGCAGGTGCTCGCGCTCGCCGCGCAGGTGCCCGGCGGCGCCTACTACACCAAGTGGATCATCGCCGTCGACGAGGACATCGATCCGACCGACATGGACCAGGTGATCTGGGCGATGGCGAGCCGCTGCCATCCGATCGACGACATCGACATCCTGAGAAACACCTGGAGCACCTGGCTCGATCCGACGCAGAACCCGCCCGAGAACAGGCCCTACGGTTCGAAGGCGCTCATCAACGCGTGCAAGGATCACCGCCACCTGCCGGTGTTCTCCAAGCGCACCACGCTCAGGAAGGAAGTCTACGAGCAGGTCGCGGCGCGCTGGCAGGAGATGGGCCTGCAGGGGGTCGCGCCGGAGGTTCGCGCCTTCGAGGAAGAGAGCAAGATCACCTACCACGAGGTCGGCGGCTTCGAGCCGGGGCGGCAGCCGGGCGAGGAGAAGGGCGGCTGACGGCGCGTCTCGCCTGCTAGAATCGCACGGCCATGAGAATGAACGCCGTGCAATGAAAACCTTCGGTTTCGCGGGCTGGTCGGGCAGCGGGAAGACGACGCTGATCGAGAAGCTCCTTCCGCTGCTCGTCAAACGCGGTTTGCGCGTGTCGCTCATCAAGCACGCGCACCATAGTTTCGATGTCGATCAGCCGGGCAAGGATTCCTACCGGCACCGCCACGCCGGCGCACAGGAGGTGCTCGTCACCTCGTCGCGCCGCTGGGTGCTGATGCACGAGTTGCGCGGCGAACAGGAGCCCTCGTTCGACGAACAGTCGCGACATGTTTCTCCGTGCGACCTGCTGCTCGTCGAAGGCTTCAAGCACGCGCCGATCCCGAAACTCGAGGTCTGGCGCGCGGAGCCCGGCGAGGCGATGCTGCACCCGAACGACCCATATATCGTCGCGGTGGCGTCCGACGCAAAGCTGGAGATCCCGCTGCCGCTGCTCGATCTGAACGACGCGAACGCGATCGCCGCGTTCGTGCTGCGCCACCTGGAGCTCGCATGAACAAGGGATTGCTGTCGGTCGACGAGGCGCTCGACGTGCTGCTCGCCGGCGCGCGGCCGGTGGAGGAAACCGAGGAAGTGCCGACCCTCGAGGCCTCGGGTCGCGTGCTCGCGCGCGCGCAGGTCTCGACGATGGACGTGCCGCCGATGGACAACAGCGCGATGGACGGCTACGCGATGCGCGCGGCCGACGTGCCCGCGCCCGATACGCGCCTGAAAGTGGCGCAGCGCATTCAGGCCGGCGCGACGGGCACGGCGCTTGCGCCGGGCGGCGCGGCGCGCATCTTCACCGGCGCGCCGATCCCGCAAGGGGCGGACGCGATCGTGATGCAGGAATTCTGCGCCGTGGACGGCGACTACGTGGTGGTCAAGAAGCGGCCGCAGCCAGGCGAGTGGGTCAGGTTGCGCGGCAGCGACGTGCGCAAGGGCGGCGAGGTGCTCGCAGCCGGAATCCGGCTGCGTCCTCAGGACACGGGGCTCGCCGCTTCGGTGGGCATCGCGAAGCTCCCGCTCTACCGGCGCGTGAGGTTGGGGCTGTTCTTCACCGGCGACGAGCTGGTGATGCCCGGCGATCCGCTGCCGCCCGGGCGCATCTACAACTCGAACCGCTTCACCCTGAATGGTCTGGCGCGAAGCTTCGGCTGCGAAGTCCGCGACTACGGCATCGTTCCCGACAACCTGGAGGCGACGCGCGCGATGCTGCGCCGCGCGGCGGGCGAGTGCGACGTGATCGTCACCTCGGGCGGGGTGTCGGTGGGCGATGCGGATTTCGTCAAGCCCGCGGTCGAGGCCGAAGGCTCGCTGCTGATGTGGAAGATCGCGATGAAGCCCGGCCGGCCGCTCGCGTTCGGCCGCATCGGCCACGAGGAAAGAGCCGCCGCGTTCATCGGGCTGCCGGGCAACCCGGTGTCGAGCTTCGTCACCTTCCTCATCTTCGTGCGGCCCTTCCTTTTGCGCACCCAGGGCATCGCCCGGGTCGCGCCGCGCGCGCTCGATGCGCGCGCCGATTTCGACTGGAGCGACGCCGATCCGCGGCGCGAGTTCCTGCGCGTAAAATGGAATGCATCGGGCGGACTCGATCTGTACCCGACGCAGGATTCGGCGGTGCTCACTTCCACGTCCTGGGCCGACGGCCTGGTCGACAACCCGCCCAACCGCGTGATCAGGAAGGGCGATGCCGTGCGCTTCCTCGCCTACTCGGAGTTGTACGGATGAGATTCTCAAGATGAAAGTGAAGCTGCTTTTTTTCGCCAGCCTGCGCGAGCAGCTCGGCAGCGGCGGCGAGGAGTTCGAACTGCCCGCGGGGGTGGCCACGGTCGCCGCGCTGCGCGCGCACCTCGCAGGCCGCGGCGGCGCCTGGCACAGCGCGCTCGCCGACGAAAAACTCCTGCGCATGGCGGTCAACCAGGACATCGTCAAGCCGGGCGCGCCGATCAAGCCGGGCGACGAGATCGCGTTCTTTCCGCCGGTGACGGGGGGATGAGCGGCGGATGAAGATCGCCGTCCAGCACGAGGACTTCGATGCCGGCGCCGAGATGCGCGCCGTGTCGCGCGCCAATCCCGGGGTCGGCGGCGTGGCCGCCTTCGTCGGCCTGGTGCGCGACAGGAACGAGGGCGCCGCCGTGGGCGCGATGACCCTCGAGCACTACCCGGGCATGACCGAGAAGGCGCTCTCCGGCATCGTGGACGAGGCGCGCGGCCGCTGGCAGGTGCTCGACTGCGTGGTGATCCACCGTGTCGGAGAACTGAAACCCACCGATCAGATCGTGCTGGTGGTGGTGGCGAGCGGACATCGCGGCGACGCCTTCGCGGCCTGCGAATTCATCATGGACTACCTGAAGACGCGCGCGCCGTTCTGGAAGAAGGAGGCGACGTCGGGGGGGGCGCGCTGGGTCGAGGCGCGCGCCTCCGACGATCAGGCGGCGGATCGCTGGGCCGGGCGCGCCGGGCGCAAGACCGGCTGATGCCGCCGATCTCGGCCTTTGCTGCGGTGGCGGTCGGCGCGGTGTTGGGCGCGTGGCTGCGCTGGGCGCTCGGCACCTGGTTCAACCCGCTGCTGCCCGCGCTGCCGCTCGGCACGCTCGCGGCGAACCTCGGCGGCGGTTTTCTGATCGGCCTCGCGCTGGCCTTCTTCGGCGCGCATGCCTCGCTCGCGCCCGAATGGCGGCTCGCGTGCATCACCGGCTTTCTCGGCGCGCTCACCACTTTCTCGACCTTCTCGGCCGAGTCGGTGCAGTTGCTGATGGACGCGCGCTACGGATCGGCGCTCGCGCACTCGGCGGCGCATTTCTTCGGGTCGCTCGCCGCGACCGGTCTGGGCATCGTCAGCTATCGCGTGGCGACGGGCTGAGGCACGGCAGGATTGCCGGACGCCCTCAGTACTCATTGACCTTCAATTTGTCGATGAAGACATCGAGTTTCGCCTCGACGCTCTTTTGCTCGGCCTTGCCTTCGAACGCATAGAGCGCGGTATAGAGCAGCGGCGCCTGCGCGAGCCTGTCGGCGCCGAGCGGACCCGCGATGACGTCGGCGACCAGCATTCGCTTGTCCTCGGCGAAGGCGGACTTGTCGTACGGCGGCTTGCGTTTCGCGATCTTTTCCCAGCGCACCCTGAACTTGTCGTCGAGCCGCGCGGCGGGGTGAATGTTGCGCGCCACGGAGAACAGGGTCGAATTGTCCTTGTCATCGCCGGCGATGACCTGCGTGACGTCCCATACGGTGCGGCCGTTATCCTGGAAATAGGAGAACTGAAGCTTCAGATCGCTGTGCGGCGTGATCGACATTTCCTTCGCGCCGTACGAGAACGACAGGCGTTTCGAGGCATATTCGAAACGCTGGCCGTAGTCGAAGTCGATGCGAATGTCGGCGAAGGCGGCCGGCAGCAGGTCGCGCAACGCCAGCCACTCGCGCCACTGAGCGAGGGTGCCGTAGTAGGAGACGTAGAAGAAATCGGCGAACGCGCGCAGATCGACGAGGTGGCCCTCGGCCAGCCCGGTGGGCATGCGCCGCAGCATTCCGACGAACCCGCCGGGCACCGGCAGCGCGAACAGCGCGACGCGCTGGTCGTTTTCCTCGATGTCCCAGATACGCACCAGCCATTTGCGCCCGTAAGCGTCGAGGTGGGTGTTTTCCTGCGCCGCCTTGCCCATCGAGACGATGCGGATCTGCTCGGCGCCGATGCTGCGATACAACGGGTCGCCGCGCAGCATCAGATCCATCATCAGCTTGGAGTCGGACCGGAGCGTCTCCAGTTTCACCGCGTCCGGCGTCCTCAGGAGGAACACCTGGGTGCCGAAGAAAGTGCCGTAGGTAAAGTGCCCGTTGGCGCCCAGGTCGCCGGTTTGGGTCTTGCTGTTGAAGAAGGCGTCCCAGTTGCCGTCCTTGCCGATGCCGAGGATGCCCGGCACCACCGCGTTGTAGGTCGAGTGCAGCAACGCCGCCGAAGTCGCTCCGTTGGGGAAGATGCGTGCGGCCTGATTCTTGAAGAGTGTGTCCTTCAACTGCTGGCCGAAGCGATTGAAGATCGGAATCAGCTCGGCGTCGAGTTCGGCATAGGATTTCGGCAGCGGAATTTCCGTGGCGAGCCGTTCGCGGTGCGTGAGGTTGGCCATGTTGTCGATCATGTACATGATCTCGGTGTTGATTTCGGCGACCCGGCCCTTCGCATCGAGGACTTCGCGGATCGGCAATGCATAGTTGAGATTTTCGTTCTCCGACTTGCGCACCACCACCCCGATCACGCGTCCGCGCGTGTCGAGCAGCGGTCCGCCGCTGTTGCCGGGCGAGGCGGCCGCGGAAAAGCGAATCCATCGCCACTTGCCGTCTCGCTCCTCGGGCGTTTGCGAGGTGAACAGGCCGTCGCGGTACACGATGCCCTGGCCGAGCGCGTTGCCGACGGCAAACACCCTATCGTTGAGGCGCGGCGTGGTATGGGTCGGTAGCGGCCTGACCGCCGGGTTGTCCTTGATCGAGAACACGACGAAGTCCCGGCGCAGCGAGAATTTGTAGATCTGGTCGATGTCGTAGACCTTGCCTTTGCGGTCGCGCAGGCGGTAGGTTTTCTGCATGCTGGCGCGCCCGAGGCCGAGGACGTGGGCCGCGGTGACCCAGCGCTTGCCGGCGATCGCGAATGCCGTGCCGACCGAGTAGTAGAGATCGTTACGGATCGCATAGGGAATCTGGTCGAGCGGCAGCGGGCGCTCGTAGGTGAGCGAATCGTGCGTGGGCTTGAGCACCACCACTTCGAAAGTCGAATTGCTCACCGCCTCGATCTGCGCGCGCGACGCGCCCTGAGCGGAGGTCGCGCCGAACACGGCGAGGGGCTGCGCGAGGCAGAGGATGAGCCATGCGGCCTTCGCTGCGCCGCGCACCGGCAAGACTTTCATGTGCGAATCTCCGTAAGATGAACGGCCCATGCTAGCACCGGCACGCGGGCACGGGCCGTGCGATAGTTGTCATCTGGCTGCGGCGCACGCTGCCGCGGAGTTGGCGATCGATTGCGTTGATTGTTCTCAGACCATGACCCGACAACAAATCATCATTGTGCAAACGCCTGGACGCGGCACGACGGACCTGACCGGAGAGGTTGCGCGCGTCGTGCGGGCAAGCGGCCTGCATAGCGGCCTGTGTCAGGTGTTCGTGCAGCATACCAGCGCCTCGTTGATCCTGTGCGAGAACGCCGACCCGGACGTGCGGCGCGATTTGGAGATGTTGTTCGCGCGGCTCGCGCCCGACGGCGATCCGGCGTACGCGCACGACAGCGAAGGCGCCGACGACATGGCCGCGCACGCGCGCAGCGTGCTGACCGCGAATTCACTGACGATCCCTGTCGGCGAAGGCAGGCTGCTGCTCGGCACCTGGCAGGGGATCTATCTGTGGGAGCACCGCCGCGCGCCGCACGAGCGGCACGTGGTGGTGACGGTGTTGGGGGAGGCGTGACTAGGCGACGCGCGGACCCAGCGCGGCGCGGATCTCCGCGAGTTCGGCCTCGACCAACGTCTCCTTGTCCAGCAGCTGACGCGCACCCCGTTCAAGGAGGGCTCTTTCGCGCATGAGAATGGCGAGCGCCCGGTCGTAAGCGGCGCCGACGAATTGGCGCACCGCGACGTCGATCTCGCGCGCGGTGTCTTCGCTGTATTCGCGCGGGCCGGGCAGGGTCGGCACACCGAGAAACGGCGAGCGTTCGTCCTCGTATGAAACGTGGCCGAGGGCCTTCACCATGCCGTAGCGCATCACCATGCTGCGCGCGATGCCGGTGACCTTGGCGAGGTCATCGGCGGCGCCGGTCGACAGGTGGCCGAAGATGACTTCCTCGGCAGCGCGCCCGCCGAGCAGCACCGCCATCTTGTTCTCCAGTTCCTCGCGCGTCATCAGGAACCGGTCTTCGGTCGGGCGCTGGATGGTATAGCCGAGCGCGCCGACGCCGCGCGGGATGATCGAGATCTTGTGCACCGGGTCCGAACCCGGCAGCGACATCGCCACCAGCGCGTGGCCCATCTCGTGATGCGCGACCACGCGGCGCTCCTTTTCGTTCAGCACCCGGTTCCTCTTCTCAAGCCCGGCGACGATGCGCTCGACCGCCAGCGTAAAGTCGTCGAGCGTGACCTCGTTCGCATTGCGCCGCGTCGCGAGCAGCGCCGCTTCGTTGATCAGGTTGGCAAGGTCAGCGCCCGAGAAGCCCGGCGTGAGCGCAGCGACCTGATCGAGGTCGATCCCGGCTGCGAGCCGCACCTTCCTGATGTGCACCGCGAGGATCTGCACGCGCCCCTGCTTGTCGGGCCGGTCGACCAGCACCTGGCGGTCGAAACGTCCCGCGCGCAGCAGCGCCGGATCGAGGATCTCCGGGCGATTGGTCGCCGCGAGCAGCACCAGCCCGGTGGATGGATCGAATCCGTCGAGTTCCGACAGGAGCTGATTCAGCGTCTGCTCCTTCTCGTCGTGCCCGCCCATGCCGAAGCTGCCGCGCGCGCGGCCGAGCGCGTCCAACTCGTCGATGAAGATGATCGCCGGCGCCCTCTGGCGCGCCTGCTCGAACAGATCCCTCACGCGTGCCGCGCCCACGCCGACGAACATCTCGACGAACTCGGCGCCGGAAATGGAGAAAAAGGCCACACCGGCCTCGCCTGCGACCGCGCGCGCGAGCAGCGTCTTGCCGGTGCCGGGCGGGCCGACCAGCAGGATGCCCTTCGGAATGCGCGCGCCGAGGCGCCCGTAGCGCTGCGGATCCCTGAGGAACTCGACGATCTCCTTCAATTCCGTCTTTGCCTCGTCGACCCCCGCGACGTCGGCGAAGGTCACGCCGGTCTCCTTTTCCACATACACCTTGGCGCGGCTCTTGCCGATGCTCATGAAGCTGCCCAGGCCCTGCTCGCCCGCCATGCGGCGTACGAGGAAGAACCACACGCCGAAAAACACCAGCGCCGGAACGACCCAGGAGAGCAGGTCGCGCAGGACGGTGCTCTCGTAGGCGCGCGTGTATCGGACGCCGTACTTCGCGAGCCGCTCGGCGAGATCGGGCTGCACGAGGTTGGCGACCACCAGCGACTTGCCGCCTTCAGGCACCTTGAGCTTGCCGGTAACGCGCTGCTCGCCGACGATCACCTCCTCGATGCGGTCCTGCGCGAGCAGTTTCTCGAATTCGCTGTACGGCACGACCTCGACGGTCTGCGCCTCGCGCCACCATTGCTGGGCGACGAACATCGCAAAGATTGCGAAGATCAGGTAGGCAAGGTTGATGCGGGCGGATTTTTCCATGACGGAACGCGGGGAGATTGCGTGCTGCTTCGGAGTCGGGCGCCTCGCTGGTTGAGGTTCCAATCGATCTGCCCCTTTTTGAACATTTGCGCAAAGCGCAAATGTTCAAAAAGGGGCAGACCTGGAACGACCTGCAAATCGCCGACCCATCCAATGGTCAATGTTGCAAGCCCCCCATAACAAGGTGTTGACCGGGATCATCTCCCCACCAGGTGCTTGAATCTCCCCGCCTTGACCCCACCTGCACCTCAAGCCATATTCTCGTACGGGATCAAAGCCATGCGCTACGACAAGTTCACCACCAAGCTGCAGGAAGCGCTCGCCGAGGCGCAGAGCCTTGCACTGGGCCACGACCACCAGTACATCGAACCCCAGCACCTGATGCTCGCGCTGCTCGGCCAGGAGGACGGCGGGGTGGGCTCGCTCGTTGCCAAGGCGGGCGGCAACCCGAACGCCCTCGCCAAATCGCTCGAGCAGTCGATCGCGCGCCTGCCCAAGGTGGAGGGGACTCCCGGCGAGGTGCATGTCTCGCGCGAGCTCACGACGCTGTTCAACGTCGCGGACAAGGAGGCGCAGAAGCGCGGCGACCAGTACATCGCGTCCGAACTGTTCCTGCTTGCCGCGGTCGCCGACAAGGGCGAAGTGGGACGTCTGCTCAAGCAGGCCGGCGTCGAGAAGAAGGAAATCGACAAGGCGATCGAGCAGGTGCGCGGCGGTGCGTCGGTGAGCGGGCAGGCCGACGAGTCGCAGCGCAAGGCGCTTGCAAAGTACACGCTCGATATCACCGAGCGCGCGCGCGCGGGCCGGCTCGACCCGGTGATCGGACGCGACGACGAGATTCGCCGCTGCATCCAGATCCTGCAACGTCGCACGAAGAACAATCCGGTGCTGATCGGCGAGCCGGGCGTGGGAAAGACCGCGATCGTGGAAGGGCTCGCGCAGCGGATTGTCAACGGCGAGGTACCCGAGACGCTCAAGGACAAGCGCGTCCTCGGGCTCGACATGTCCGCGCTGCTTGCCGGCGCCAAGTATCGCGGCGAGTTCGAGGAGCGCCTCAAGGCGGTGCTCAAGGAACTCTCGCAGGACGAGGGCAGCACGATCGTATTCATCGACGAGATGCACACCATGGTCGGCGCGGGCCGGGCCGAAGGCGCGATCGACGCGGGCAACATGCTCAAACCCGCGCTCGCGCGGGGTGAACTGCATTGGATCGGTGCGACCACGCTCGACGAATACCGCAAGTACGTCGAGAAGGACGCGGCGCTGGAGCGCCGTTTCCAGAAGGTGCTGGTCGGTGAACCCACCGTCGAGGCGACGATCGCCATCCTGCGCGGTTTGCAGGAGAAGTACGAGTTGCATCATGGCGTCGAGATCACCGACCCGGCGATCGTCGCCGCGGCCGAGCTTTCGCAGCGCTACATCACCGACCGCTTTCTCCCCGACAAGGCGATCGACCTGATCGACGAGGCGGCGGCGCGCATCAAGATGGAAATCGATTCCAAGCCCGAGGTGATGGACCGGCTCGACCGGAGATTGATTCAGCTCCGCATCGAACGCGAGGCGGTGAAGAAGGAGAAAGACGACGCCTCGCGCAAGCGCCTCGCGCTGATCGAGGGCGAGATCGCGCGGCTCGAGCGCGAGTACGCCGATCTGGACGAGGTGTGGAAGGCTGAGAAGGCGCAGGTCGCGGGTGCTCAGCAGATCAAGGAGGAGCTCGAGAAACTGAAGCTTCAGATGGAAGACGCGCGCAGGAAGGGCGACTGGCAGAAAATGAGCGAGATCCAGTACGGCAAGGTTCCCGCGCTGGAGGCGCAGTTGAAGAAGGCCGAGGTCGCCAGCCGGGGTGAGGCCGCGCCCAGGACGAAGCTCTTGCGTACCCAGGTCGGTGCGGAGGAAATTGCCGAGGTGGTGTCGCGTGCCACCGGTATTCCGGTATCGAAGATGATGCAGGGCGAGCGCGACAAGCTCCTCCGGATGGAGGACAAGCTCCACGAGCGCGTGGTCGGCCAGAACGAGGCGGTGCGACTGGTGGCGGACGCGATCCGGCGCTCGCGCTCGGGGCTTTCTGACCCGAACCGTCCCTATGGCAGCTTCCTCTTTCTCGGGCCGACCGGTGTCGGCAAGACCGAACTGTGCAAGGCGCTTGCCTCGTTCCTGTTCGATTCCGAGGAACACCTGATCCGCATCGACATGTCGGAGTTCATGGAGAAGCATTCGGTGGCGCGGCTGATCGGCGCGCCCCCCGGCTACGTCGGCTACGAGGAGGGCGGCCATCTCACCGAGCAGGTGCGCAGAAAGCCCTACGCGGTGATCCTGTTCGACGAGATCGAGAAGGCGCATCCGGACGTGTTCAACGTGCTGCTGCAGGTGCTCGATGACGGGCGCCTGACCGACGGCCAGGGACGCACGGTGGACTTCAAGAACACGGTGCTGGTGATGACCTCCAACCTGGGTTCGCAGATGATCCAGTCGATGGCGGGCGACGACTACCAGGTGATCAAGCTCGCCGTGATGGGCGAGGTGAAGGGGCACTTCCGTCCGGAATTCATCAACCGAATCGACGAGATGATCGTGTTTCACGCGCTCGCCGAGGCGCAGATCGCATCGATCGCGCGCATCCAGCTCGGCATCCTCAAGGCGCGTCTGGCGAAGATGGATTACGGCTTCGAGATCACCGACGCGGCGCTCGGCGAGCTCGCCAAGATCGGTTTCGATCCGGTGTACGGCGCGCGTCCGCTCAAGCGCGCGATCCAGTCGGAGATCGAGAACCCGCTTGCCAAGGCGATCCTGCAGGGAAGCTTCGCACCCCGAGACATCATCACGGTGGACTCGCAGGGAGGACGCATGCGCTTCGAGAAGACCCCGGCGAAGGACACCGCCAGGGCGGCCGCGGCGGCAAAGGCCGCCTGATATAGCCTGCCCGGCGATCGGCGCACCCTGTCCCCCGCCGCTTTGCCGGCGCATGCGCCTCGCGTAGCATGCGGGGGTGGCGAGGCGGCTGGATAAATTTGTCTGGGGATTGATGGCCTGCGCGACGACCGCCTGCGCGGTCGCGCAGGCGGACGAGACGCGGCCCTTCGAATTCACCGACCAAAGTCCGCTGGTGCAGATATTCGGGCTTCCCGCGATCGGGCCCGCGCGAGTGCTCGATGCCGGCACGACCACCCTGCGTTTCTCGGCCGACCTTGCGAACCACTATGCCTACGCTGCGAGCGGCGGCGAGCGGATTCTGATCGATGCCGAGACACGGCGTTTTACCGTCGCGCTGCGCCGTGGCGCGCGAGACGGCATCGAATGGGGCCTCGAGCTGCCCTATGTCGGCTATTCGGGTGGCGCGGCGGATGCATTGATCGAGCGCTGGCATGCACTGGGCGGGTTTCCCAATGGCGGGCGCGAGTTCGCCCCGCGCAACCGACTGTGGATCGAATATCTGAGGAACGGCGTGCCGATCCTGCTGGTACGGGACGCCGGAGACGGACTCGGTGATCTGCGGCTTGACGCGGCGCGCCGGCTCGCATCGGGTGCGGCCGACAGCGCCTCCGATCTGGCGCTGCGCGGCGCGCTCAAGCTCCCGACGGGCGATGCGACCGGATTGCGCGGCAGTGGTGCGACCGATGCCGCGCTTTGGCTGAGTGCGGCCTGCGACGCGCGTCGTTGCAGCGGTGAGCTCGGCTGGTATGCGGGCGCCGGATTGCTACGCGCAGGACCGGGCGTGATTCTCGCGGCGCAGCAGCGTCGCCTCATACCCTTCGGCAGCGCCGGGCTTGCATGGCGCGTGACGCCGGCACTCGTACTTCGGGCGCAGGTCGACGCGCACGGATCCTTCTATCGCGATAGCGATCTCAAGCCACTGGGCGCCACGCTGCAGGGCCTGTTCGGCGGAAGCTGGATGATCGGCGCTCAGCGCACCGTTGACTTCGCGCTTGCCGAGGATCTCCGTGTCGGCAGCGTGCCGGACGTGCAGTTCCACCTGGCCTGGCGGCTAAACTACTGAAGCCTGCGGGGAGAAGGCGAGCGCGCCGGCGCGATGCGCCGGCGCGCCGGCGCGCAGGCGTCGCGTCTGCCGCAGCAAGTCCTCCCACAAGCGTTCGGTATTCTTGCGGAAAACGATGTCCGGGTCGGCATCGAGTACCGACCACAGCCCGCGATCGATCTCCTCCTTCAGTTCTCCCGGACGCCACCCGACATAGCCGACGAAATAGCGTGCCGAGTTGGGTTCAGTCTCGATCACGCGGTCGATCGCACTGGCACGAAATGCGAGATAGAGGTCGTCCGTGACCGGCACCGATCCCTCGCCGGCCTTCGCCTTGCCGCGCACCAGCGCGACCAGCGCGCCGCTCGACATCGGGCCGCCGAAGTAGACCGGGTCGATGACCTGCTTCGAGGGAGCGTGTTCCGGAAACAGGCTGCCGAGCGAGCGCCGCGTCGGTCGGTTGAGGATCACTCCCACATGGCCGCCGCTGGGCGCGGCGGTGACGATCAGCACGCTTTCGCGGTAATCGGCATCGCGAAGCGCGGGATGCGCGATGAGAAACAGCGCTTCGCCTTCCTGGGCTCGCGCAGACGAGATCCCCGCAATCTGCGCGATGCTGAGCAAGAAGGCGGCGAGCACGAGACGGAAGGCGGGGCTCAAGGAGCTATTCCGGGCGCGAAGAATTGCAAACCAGTATAGCCTCGATTGCGCATCGGGCGCGCGCGCGGGATTCTGCTCGCGAATATTGATGATCCGCAAAGACCCTGGCGGCTGAACTCTTGACAGCCACGCGCCGCGTGGTAACTTTGAATTGGAGTGTGCGAGCGTCGACGGGTTCCCCGGCGGCGTTGGGTGCGAGACCCCGGGCAATTGTCCGGATATCGCGCGATCCGAAAGCGGCGTCCCGAAGGAGACGCCGCCTGGCGCGCTCCGATGTGCGGTGCTTACCGCATGGCATCAGTGCCGCAGCCGCGGCACCGCCCGGGAGGTCCGGGCAAAAGCCCCGCTACGGCGGGGCTTTTCATTGTGCCCGCCAGCCGTGCATTTCGTTGCGCACGCCGCCCGGCACGCCGATTTCGTTCGCCGCTCCGCTATCGAGCGGTCGCCCGGAGAGACGCCTTGCGGGCGTTCGCGCGTGCCAGCAATTCATCCCACAGTCCCGAAGTATCCGGACGCAGCAGGCTGTCCTCATCGGCCGGGAGAATCAGCCAGCTGCCCAGGGCGATCTCGCGTTCCAGCTGGCCGGGACCCCAGGCGGAAAAGCCCGCATACAGTCGGTAGCGGGTGTCGCCGCCCGCGAGCAGGGCGGCGATGTTGTCCGGATGCATGGTGAGGTACACCTGGGCGAGGACGCGAAATGCCGCACCGGCGGGCGCACTCGCGGAGCGCAGCAGCGCGACCGGCAACTGCGGCAGAACCGGCCCGCCGAAATAGACCACGTCGTCGTAGCGATCGAGCGCTGCGCCCGGCGGCGCGATTCGCCGCAGTTCGATTTCGGTGGGGCGGTTGAGGATCACGCCCAGGTTCTGTCCTTCGCTCGTACGCGTGACGAGCACCACGCTGGCGTGGAAATTCGGGTCGCGCAAGCCGGGCTGGGCGACGAGCAGGATCGCCTGCGCGTCGGTCCGGTACTGGGCGGCGAGCGGATTGCCGCGGCCCTCGCTCGGCGCCACGGCCGCCACAACGCACACCAGGATCGACAGCGCGTGCGAGACGTGTTTCATGTCCGGGTGAACACGACCGCGCTGCCCGAACTGTAATCGATCGAGGCGCGCAGCAACGCCTCGTATTCGCTCGCCGCCACCGGCCGGCCGAAGTGGTAGCCCTGGCCCTCGTCGCAGCCTGCGCCGAGCAGGTAGGCGAAATGCTCCTCGGTTTCGACGCCCTCGGCGGTGACCCTCAGCCCGAGGCTGTGTCCCAGATTGACAATTGCCCTGACGAGCGCCGCGTCGTCAGGGTCCACCGTGATGTCCTGCACGAACGCCCGCTCGATCTTGAGCTTGTCGACGGGAAAACGCTTGAGATAGTAAAGCGACGAGTACCCAGTGCCGAAATCGTCCACCGCGAGCGCGACACCCAGGTCGTTGAGCAGGCCGAGGGAGGCGGTGGTGGCCTCGATATTCTTCATCAACAGGGTTTCGGTGATCTCGAGTTCCAGGTAGCGTGCATCGAGCCCGGTGTCGGCCAGCACCTGGCGCACAATTCGCACGAAATCGGGCCGGAACTGACGCGCCGAGATGTTGACCGCGACCGGCAGCTCGGGCAGCCCGGCCGCCTGCCATCGCCTGTTCTGTGCGCAGGCCGTGCGCAGCACCCACTCGCCGATCGGAACGATCAGGCCGCAGGATTCGGCCACCGGAATGAACTCGTCTGGCATCACGAGTCCCCGCTCGGGATGGTTCCAGCGCAGCAACGCTTCGGCGCCGACCAGGCGCGCGCCGCGCAAGGTCACCTGCGGCTGATAGTGCAGCACGAATTCCTCGCGCTCGATCGCCCTGCGCAGTCCGCCCTCCAGCGACAATCGTTTGTGTGCCGCGGCGTTCAGCTCTGCCGAGTAGAACTGGTAGTTGTTGCGTCCCTGTTCCTTGGCGTGATACATCGCGGCGTCGGCATTCTTCAGTAAATCCTCGGCCTCCCCGCTGTCGGTCGGAAAGATATCGATGCCGATGCTCGCGGTCACGAACACTTCGCGCTCGGCGACCACGAATTTCGGCGCGAGGGTATCGAGAATCTTCTTCGCGATCTGCGCCGCCTCGTCGGAACTGGTGAGGTCCTCGATCATCACCGTAAATTCGTCGCCGCCCTGGCGTGCCACGGTATCGCTCTCGCGCACACAGCCGGCGAGTCGCGCGGCGATCTCGCGCAGGAGATGGTCGCCGGCGTGGTGCCCCAGCGTGTCGTTGATCGCCTTGAAGTTGTCGATGTCGAGGAACAGCAGCGCGAGCCGGTCGTTACCGCGGCGCGCGCGCGCGATCGCGTGCTGCAGGCTTTCGAAGAAGATCGAACGATTTTTCAGTCCGGTGAGCGCGTCGTGCGTCGCGAGATAACCCAGGCGCCGTTCGGCTTCCTTGCGTGCCGTGATATCGGATATCACCGCCACGTAATGGGTGATTTGGTCGTGTTCGTCGCGTACCGTGGCGATGTTCGCCCATTGTGCATAGGCGTCGCCGTTCTTGCGGCGCTCCCACAGCTCGCCCTGCCAGTGACCGTCGCGATCGAGCGAGTCGCGCAACGAGGCGTAGAACTCCGGGTCCTGCTGATGCAGCATGCGCGAACTGCGGCCGATCGCCTCCTCGGCGGAGTAACCGGTGATCAGGGTGAAGGCATGGTTCACGGCGACGATCGTCGAATCGGCGTCGGTCACCATGATGCCTTCGCTCGCGTTCTCGAACACCTGCGCGCTCAGGCGCAGCATGCCCTCGGTACGCTTACGCTCGGTAATATCGGTGGCGACCGCGATGTAGCCGTAGGTGTTTCCCTGCGCATCGTGCAGTGGCGCGAGCGTGGAGCGAATGTCGATCGGCGAGCCGTCGCGCTTCTGGCGCCGCACCTCGACATCGACCACCGGCTCGCCGTTGAGCAGTCGCGCGCGCAGTTCCTCGCTTTCGCGCAGCTTGTCCGCCGGTACCGTGGACAGCATCCGCCCGACGATTTCCGATTCGCTCCAGCCGAACATCTTCTCGGCGGCCGGGTTCCAGCTCGTCACGATGCCGTCGAGATTGCGCGTGTAGATCGCCACCGGGGACGAGCCGATGACGGCCTCCAGCCGCTCGTTTACTTCGCGCAGCGAGGACTCGCGTTCGAGCAGTCTCGCCTGGCTGTCGCGCAACTCGCGGGTCATCTCCTGGGCGATTTCGGCGGCCTTGTGCTCGAGTTCGGCATTCATGCGACGCAAGCCGGTGACCGTGCGCGCGTTCTGCTGCGCGAGCGCGGAATCGAAGAAGGTGGTCGTGATCGTAAAGCCGAGGATCAGCAGCGTGCCGCCGCCGACGTTGATCGCCAACCAGCGCGCATCGGCGCCGCCCGGACCGGCCAGGCAGAGGCTATCCGGGGCGAAGTTCGCGGCGAACATGCCGAGGTAGTGCATTCCCGCGATCGCGATCCCCATCAGCGCCGCGCTGCCGAGCCGTTGCGCGACGCTGGCGCCCGAGCTGCTGCGGAACGCGAGACGCAGCGCAACCAGCGAGGCGCCGATCGCGACCAGCACCGAGAGCGTGTAGCGCGCCGGGTCGTAGGCGATGGCGGGCGACATCTTCATCGCGGCCATGCCGGAGTAATGCATCACGACGATGCCGCATCCCATGAGCAGCGCACTGACGGTCAGCGTGGGCAGGGTCGGTTCGCGTCTGCCGACCACGTACAACGCGAGCCCCGAACTGACCAGCGCGGGGACGATCGAACCCAGGGTGATCGGCAGGTCGTAGGCGATTGGGATCGGCAGACTGAAGGCGAGCATGCCGACGAAGTGCATGGCCCAGATCCCCAGACCCATCGAAAACGCGCCGCCCACCAGCCAGTAGACGCCCACCGCGCCGCGCGCGGCGGTCACCCGCGAGGCGAGATTGAGCGAGGTGTACGAGGCCAGGAACGCGATAACGATCGACAGCGCGACCAGCCAGACGTTGTAGGACGACTCCATGTGCCGGCGGTGGTTTCGTGGGTGGTCCCTCGCGGGGGCGGCCAAGGTGACGAGGGGAAACCTTAACAGGAAACAGGTTTGCTGACGGGGTCCGGGCGAGGCCGGACCGTGCAATCCGTCACATCGGCGCGGCGGGCGAAGGGGTGAGCGGGCGCGGCGCGGATCGCGGCGCGGTTCGGCGTCCCGCTAGCTGAAAGCCTGTATCCCGGTTTGCGCCCGGCCGAGGATCAGCGCGTGGATGTCGTGCGTGCCTTCGTAGATGTTGACCACCTCGAGGTTGACGACATGGCGGATCACGCCGAATTCGTCCGAACTGCCGTTGCCGCCGAGCATGTCGCGCGCGATGCGCGCCACCTCGAGCGCCTTGCCGCAGGAATTCCGTTTCATGATCGAGGTGATCTCGACCGAGTCGGTTCCCTCGTCCTTCATGCGCCCGTGGCGCAGGCAACCCTGCAGGCCGAGCGTGATTTCAGTCTGCATGTCGGCGAGTTTTTTCTGGATCAACTGGTTCGCGGCGAGCGGACGGCCGAACTGCTTGCGATCGAGCACATACTGGCGCGCGGCGTGCCAGCAGAATTCGGCCGCGCCGAGCGCGCCCCAGGCGATGCCGTAGCGCGCCGAGTTCAGGCAGGTAAACGGTCCTTTCAGACCGCGCACTTCGGGAAATGCGTTGTCCTCGGGGCAAAACACGCCGTCCATCACCACTTCACCGGTGATCGACGCACGCAGTCCCACCTTGCCGTGGATGACCGGCGCGCTCAGACCTTTCATCCCCTTCTCGAGAATGAAGCCGCGGATCGGGCCGACGTTGCCCTTTTCGTCCATCTCCCTCGCCCAGATCACGAACACGTCGGCGATCGGCGAATTGGAAATCCACATCTTCGAGCCGCTCAGGCTGTACCCGCCGGCTACTTTCCTGGCGCGCGAGGCCATCGACGCGGGGTCGGAACCGTGGTTGGGTTCGGTGAGTCCGAAGCAGCCGATCCACTCGCCGGAGGCGAGCCTGGGAAGAAATTTCTTGCGCTGTGCCTCGGTGCCGAATTCGAAGATCGGCACCATCACCAGCGAGGACTGCACGCTCATCATCGAGCGGTAGCCGGAGTCGACGCGCTCGACCTCGCGCGCGATCAACCCGTAGCATACATAATTGAGTTCGGGACCGCCGTATTGCGCGGGGATCGTCGGACCGAGCAGGCCCAGTTCGCCCATCTCGCGGAAGATCGCCGGATCGGTCTTCTCGTGACGGAAAGCCTCGAGCACGCGCGGTGCGAGCCTGCCCTGGCAGTACTCGCGCGCGGCGTCGCGCACCATGCGCTCGTCCTCGGTGAGCTGATCGTCGAGCAGCAGCGGATCCTCCCAGACAAATTCGGCTTTCCGGGGAAACTTGTGAGGTGCGTTCAAGGCGTGCTCCTGGTGCGCGAAGGGCGATTCTGGAAGGGTGGTCCGGGCGGCGACCTGACTTACATCAAGCTTATCGGCTCCGTTCGAGAATCACCGCCAGCCCCTGGCCGACGCCGATGCACAACGACACCGCGGCATAGCGCTGACCGCGGCGCTGCAGTTCGCGTGCCGCGGTCAGCGCGAGGCGCGCGCCCGAGGCGCCGAGCGGATGGCCGATCGCGATCGCGCCGCCGTTGGGATTGACGCGCGCATCGTTGAAATCGAGCTTCATCAGTTTCAGGCAGCCGAGCACCTGGCTCGCGAAGGCCTCATTGATTTCGATCAGGTCCATGTCCTCGAGCGCGAGCTTCGCGCGTTCGAGCGCCTTCGGGATCGCATACGCCGGACCGACTCCCATGATGCGCGGCTCGACGCCGGCCGAGGCGGCGGAGAGGATGCGCGCGAGCGGCTGCTTGCCGTGGCGTTCTCCCCAGCCGCGGCTTGCGATGACGAGCGCCGCGGCGCCGTCGTTCACCCCCGAGGCGTTGCCCGCGGTGACCACGCCGCCCTCGAACAGCGGCTTCAGCTTGGCGAGCGAATCGATCGACGAGTCGCGGCGCGGGTGCTCGTCGGCGTCGACGATCGTGGGCGGGGCGTCTTTCTTCTTCGCCGGCAGTGACACCGGGAGAATCTCGCCGTTGTAGAAACCATCGGTCTCGGCCCGGACGTAGCGCTGTTGCGAGGAAAGCGCGAACTGGTCGGCCTCGGCGCGCGTGATGCCGAAATCCCTCGCCACGTTGTCGCCGGTCTGCGGCATCGAGTGGTCGCCGTATTGTTTCACCAGGCGCGGGTTCTGGAAGCGCGCGCCGATCGTGCTGTCGTACAGCTTCACGTCGCGGCTGTACGCCGATTCCGACTTCGCCATCACATAGGGCGCGCGCGACATGCTCTCGACGCCACCGGCGATGTACAGGTCGCCCTCGCCGCAACTGACCGCGCGCGCGGCGTCGACCACCGCCTGAAGGCCGCTCGCGCACAGCCGGTTGACTGTCGCGCCGGGCGTGCTCGGCGGCAGTCCCGCGAGCAGCGCTGCGAAGCGCGCCACGT